>Ga0209277_10000046_pt1 | contig 66145 bp, 63 predicted proteins | sample JI81AbrownDNA_FD_187503 | JGI IMG/M metagenome (GOLD analysis project Ga0209277, IMG submission 187503) | Wastewater effluent complex algal communities from Wisconsin, to seasonally profile nutrient transformation and Carbon sequestration -... | ecosystem: Engineered > WWTP > Effluent > Algae... | reverse complement strand
CCGCAATGCTGGTGGGGGTGCCGATGTAGCCAAACAGGGCAAAGACGTCGTTATCGATCAGTTTGCGCGTGTTTTCTGCGCAGCGGTCGGGCTCATAGCCGTCGTCCATCTGCACAATTTCTACATTGCGTCCGCCCACGCCACCCTGGGTATTGAGTTGGTCAAAGAACAGTTTGGCACCGGCGTGGAACTGGATGCCCAGCTGAGCCGCCGGGCCTGTAAAGGCAGCCGACTGTCCGAGCACGATGCGATCCGACTGGGCGTGCACTGCCGGAAAACCGACCACGCTGGCAGCACCAGCGGCGAGAGAAAATTGGCGACGATTGATCATGGTCATATTGTGGTGCGGTTCACCGGGTTTGCGAAGGGAAAAGTGTTACAGAAGTTAGAGGTGGGTGGTGTTCTGCGGGTATCTTGCATGGGCTAGACCATCGGGGCCGGACGGCCGAACAGATAGCCCTGGAAATGCGTACAACCCAGCGCCAGCAGCGCGTCGCGTTGCGCTTCGGTTTCCACACCTTCGGCAATGACTTGCAGCTGGAGGCTTTCACCAAGCGAAATGATGGCCCGTACGATGCTGGCGTCCTGCGCGTCGGTCAACAGGTCGCGCACGAAACCCTGGTCGATCTTGAGCTGGTCCAGTGGCAAGCGCTTGAGGATGCCCAGCGAGGAATATCCGGTACCAAAATCATCCAGCGACAGCCGCACGCCCAGGGCCTTGAGGGCATTCATCTTGGCGACCACGCCAGCAACATCTTCAATCAGCAGGCTCTCTGTCAGTTCCAGTTCCAGGCGCCCGGCCGGGGCGCCCGTGGTGCCGAGCGCCGACTCGATGAACTGCACAAAATGGGGCTGCTTGAACTGGCGTGCGCTGACGTTGACCGCAATGAAGCGGTGGGCCATCTCGGGAATCTCTGCCCAGCTCACCAGCTGGCGGCAGGCGGCATCCAGGAGCCATTCGCCCAGCGGCAGGATCAGCCCCGAACTCTCGGCCACGCCAATGAACTGAGACGGCGGTACCAAGCCGCGCTTCGGATGATTCCAGCGTGCCAGCGCTTCCACCGCGAACACCTGGCCCTGTGCATCCACCTGGGGCTGGTAGTGCAGGACAAATTCCCCGGCGGAAATGCCGGAGCGCATGTCGGCCTCCAGGGCGGTGCGCTGGCTGACCAGGGCCTGCATCTGCGGGTCAAAAAAGCGCACTGTGTTGCGCCCTTCCTCCTTGGCCCGGTACATCGCCAGATCGGCCTGCTGCATCAGGGTGTCCTGGTTGGAAGTTCCGGGTTCCATCATGGCCACGCCAATACTGACGCTGGAGTTGTACTGCTGTTGTTCCAGTGCATAGGGTTCCTGCAGGCGCTGCAGTATCTTATCGCCCACCTGGCGTGCCTGCTGCACGGCCTCCGGCATGGAGGGACTCAGCCCCTGCAGCATGACCACAAATTCGTCGCCGCCCTGGCGGGCCAGGGTGTCCTGCGCCCGGATGCAGGCGGTGAGCCGGTGGGCCATCTGACGCAGCAGTTCGTCGCCCATCTGGTGGCCCAGCGTATCGTTGAGGTCCTTGAAGTTGTCCACATCAATGAACAGCAGAGCGCCATTCTGGTGGTCGCGGCTGTGGGCCAGCAAGGCGGACTGTATGCGTTCCAGCAACAGCCTGCGGTTCGGCAGCTGGGTCAGCGGGTCGTAGAACGCCAGCTTGTGGATGGCTTGCTCGGTCTGCTTGTGGCGGGTGAGGTCCGTGGAAATTCCGCACAGGGCATAAATGAGGCCCTGCGCGTCGCGCAACGGCAGCTTGATCGACAGGTAGGTGCGTGCCTCGGTTCCGTTCGCACGGAGATTGGTCTCTTCCTCTTCGACGCGCTCACCATCCCGCAGAACGCGCAGGTCATTGTGCTGGAGCTTCTGCGCCGTGTCTGGGTCAAAAAAATCGGCGTCGGTCCGGCCAATAATTTCGTCCTGGGTGATGCCGAAGAGGTCGCACGCCTTGCGGTTCGCATACTGATAGCGCAGATCGGGGCCCTTAATGAAGATGAAGGCGTCCACCCTGTTGAGAATGGTGGCCAGCCGGTCCTCGCCGGCCTGGATGTGCGCGGTCTTGCGGGCCACCTCGCGGCGCAACAGTACGCCCACGCCGACGGCGATCAGCAGCGCCAGCACCAGGGCCGCCAGCGTCCACGTGACATAGCGGGGAACTGCAAACTGCGGAGGCGTCGCCATCCAGCGCTTGAGAATTTGAAAGTAGTGGGAGTCGGGCGATGCCCCCCATTCGGTCAGGTGGGTGTCAATGGCCGCCAGCAAATCGGCATTGCGGCCACTGCTGGTGGCATAGAACAGCTGCGAGGGCTGGAACAGGATGGGGGTGGCCGCCAGCTTGTACCGTGGCGCCTGGAGTTCACCAAAAAAGCGGTTGGCTGCAGCGGCGTCCACGCTGCCCGAAGTCGCAAGATCAAACCCCTCGCCGAGCGACTTCACCGGGACCAGTTCCGCCTGTACGCCGAATCCGGACAGCAGGTCGCGCAGGTAGCTCTGTTGCACCGAACCTTCGAGTACTGCGATGCGCTTGTCCCTGAGGTCCAGTGCCGAATTGATGGTGATGCCACTGTGCTTGTAAATCTGCGACCAGCTTAGCAGCGCAGGGACTTTGTGGAAGTCAAACACCGTGTCCCGCTGTTCGTTGAAGGCCACATCGGGCATCAGGTCCAGTTTGCCGTCTTTCAGTGCATCCAGGCAGGCTTGCCACTCGCAGCGGACCGGGCGCAGCGTCCAGCCTTCACGTTTCGCCATCTCCACCAGCAACTCACCGAGGATGCCACTGGGCTGCCCGTCGGAGCCCATGAAGATCTTGGGTTCGTTCTGGTACACCCCCACACGCACTTCGCGTGGGGCGGCCAAGGCGCTGGTGTTCAGCAGCAGCCAGAACAGCCACGCACATCCGAACCAGCGCAGGCGGCTGTGGCCCAGTGTGGGAGTGAAGTTGGAGAACAGCGTGGCCATGGGATGTTCAAAGCTAACGGTGATCCGCCATTGTCCTGCATGAACCGCCATGTTGGAACGCCAGTTTTCTGTTATCGAAGCAATGGCCACTGGTTCGGGGGACTATGCCGCATTCGGGTGCATACCCCCACCCGAATGGGTTATAAATGGGAGGCATTCCCTGCTGACCGAGCATGCACCAGAACCTCTCTCTTCACGAACGCCTGAAGCGTCCCGCCGTGCAGTGGCCCATCTGGACGGGGCTGATGCTGGTAATGGGCTTGCTGATTGGTGTAGTGCAGTGGCGTGAATACCGGGAGATCGGACGGACTGAGCGGGAGCACCTGTTGACCCAGGTGCGGGTGGCCGACCAGTTGCTCACGTCCCAGATCCAGTCTGCCGATGCAGCGCTGCGCACCATGCTCGAAGGCCTGGACCGCTGGCGTGGGCCCGAGGGCTACCTTCCGTTTGCCCATGAGCACCTGGGTCGGGTCGAAAAGATGATGCCCGGCGCGCGCACCTTCGCCGTGCTGGACGCGCAGGGTATTTGTCAGCTCTCCAATCGGCACGAACTGATCGGAATGGATCTGTCCGGGCGCGATTACTTTGCCCGTGCGAAGGCGGGCCACGGAAGCGCAGAACTGCGCATTGCCGCGCCCTACCGCACGGTGCTGGGGGCCTGCGCGGCCACCATTTCGCGGCCGATCACCCGGGCCGATGGTACGTTTGGCGGGGTGGTGGTTGCGACCTTGTCCCCCGAATATTTTGAAGACGTGATGAAAACGCTGCGTTACGCCCCGGACATGCGGGTGACGCTGCTGCACGACGAGGGGCAGATCTATGTGACGTCGCCACCAGATCAGGCGATATTGGCCCGTGACTATTCAAATACCAGCAATTTCTTCAGTGAATACCTGCGTAGCGGCCTGGCGGAAAGCTACCAGGGTGGTAACAGTCTGGACGAGCGCAAACGCTTTGGCATGGTGCGCACCGTGGCATTGGGCGGCATAGCGGCAGACCACCGTTTTGTGGCCGTGGCTGGGCGGGAGTCCTCCGCAGTTTATGGACCCTGGCGCATGGAGACGGCGGTCTTGGTGGGGCTGTGGCTGGCAATTCTGCTGGGCAGCGGATGGGGGCTGGCCCAGTTCCGGACCCGTGCGAAGCTGTTGCGTCGCCAGGCGCAGGAGGCTGAGCAGGCCATGCAGCGCAGCAACCAGCGGTTTGAGCAAATGGCAAGTGCCGTGCCCTGTGTTCTGTTCGATTTTGAGGTGGCTGCCGGGATGGAGCCACGCCTGCTGTATGTGGGGCCTTACAGCACCCAGCTGCTGGGGCGAACGCCGGAGGAATTTTCCAGCCAGCCCGGCCTGTTCCTGCAGAGTGTGCACCCGGACGATGCCCGGGAATTGCAGGCTGCGGTGGAGCGGGCCTTTTCCCACAAGGCGAGTTTTGACTGCGACATTCGCTTCACCACCCCCCAGGGACAGGAGCGGTGGGTGAAGATGACGGCCATGCCGGTAGCGTCCGACCACACGCCAGACGTGCACCGTTACAGTGGATTCCTGTCGGACATCACCCTGGAAAAGACCCAACAGCTGGTGCTGAAGGATCTGGCCTACCGCGACCCGTTGACCCGGGCAGAGAACCGGCGCAGTTTCATGGAAAAAACGCAGGCCGAGCTTGCACGGATCAAACGGGGTGGTGCTGAGGCGTCAGTCATCATGCTGGACATCGATTTTTTCAAGAATGTCAACGACACCTACGGCCATGATGTGGGCGACGCCGTGCTCAAGCACCTGGTCGCCGTGCTGCGCGCCTGTCTGCGCAGCATGGATGCACTGGGGCGCCTGGGCGGTGAAGAGTTTGCAGTGCTGTTGCCGGAAACATCCCTGGAGTCTGCGGTGCTGCTGGCCGAGCGGCTGCGTCAGGCGGTGCAGGCCAGTCCCGCCGTAGAAGCTGGATATAGCGTGCCCTTCACCATCAGCCTGGGGGTGGCCCCGTTGCGGGCGGATGTGCCGGATGTCAAAAGCGTGCTCAAGCTGGCGGACCGTGCCATGTACCAGGCAAAAAACACGGGACGCAACCGCGTGGTGTCCGTGTCCGATCTCAGCCCTGCCGCCTGAATAGCTGTGCCACCCAGCCGCCGCCGCTGACCAGCACAATGCCCACCAGCACCGGCACAGCGCCCAGCAGGAAGCTGGCTTCCACCGGTTCGCCCAGCAGCCATGCACCAAACGCGATGCCGAACAGCGGCGTCAGGAACGAGAACACGCCCAGGCGCGAAGCCAGGTAGTGGCGCAGCAGCCAGAACCACACCAGAAAGCTGGCAAACGACACCACCAGGGAGTGAAACGCCAGGCTGGCCCATACCTGGGGCGTGGGGTTGAAGTGCGCCTGACCGGTGGCGAAGGCACCCGCCAGCAGCAGCACAAAAGCGCCGATCAGCTGGTACAGCAGGGTCTGGGTGGCCGGTGCTCCGGCCAGTGCGGAGCAGCGCACCACCACCGTGGTCGCACCCCAGGCCATACCGCCGAGCAGGCCCAGAAAGTCGCCCCACAGGATGTTGGATGGTTCCGTTGCCGTGGCCTGGCTGCGCCCAAAAAAAGCCAGGGCCAGGCCGCCGAATGCCAGCGCAATCCCCACCCATTGCAGCGGGCCCAGCCGCTCGGCTGGCAACCGCCAGTGCAGGCCCAGCGCCGCGAAGATGGGTGCGGTGTACAGAAACACCACCATGTGCGACGCGCTGGTGTGGCGCAGGCCCTCGGCCACCAGCAGGAACTCCAGCCCAAACAGCACACCCACCACCACGCCAGGCTTCAGGGTGCCATCGCTCAGGCGCATGCGTTCGCCCCGGGCCAGCATGACCAGTCCCACCAGCAGGGCGGCCACGCCGGAGCGCAGCCCGATCTGCATGACCGGTGCAATGTCCGCCGCCGTGGCCTTGAGCACCACTTGTTGCATGCCCCAGATAGCGCACAGCACCAGCATGAGCGTGATGGCTTGGGGGTCGAGGGCTTTGCGGGTGTCCATGGGGGGTGTTGTGGTTCGAAGGGGGATCTGGATTATGGATTTGACGGCTTTCATTGATATAGTGAAAAGCCGACAGTCCATACGCAGAATCCGACAAAGCATGCCCATCCTCAGTCCCAAGCTGGACGTTCCGCTGTCCAGCCCGCACCTGCCGGTGCCCATCATGTTCCGCAGTGCGTACGTGCCGGCGGAGGGCCTCTACCCGCAGCACCAGCATGCGTGGGGCGAGTTTGTCTATTCATTCAGCGGGGTGATGGAGGTGAAAGTGGCAGGCCACCACTACCTCGCACCACCCCAGTACGGCGTGTGGCTGCCCCCGAACCTGGACCATGTGGGGCTGAACCGCCAGGAGGCACACCATGCCTCGCTGTACGTGTCCGCCCCGCTGTGCGCCGTGTTGCCCGCCGAACCCTGCGCGCTGACCGTGAGTCCGCTGGCGCGCGCCCTGCTGGAGCATCTGCACGCCCAGTCGGTCCGGAAGACGGCGTCCGAAGCTGGTGCGCGGCTGCTGCAGGTGCTGGTGGATTTGCTGGTTGCGGCGCCGCGAGTAGGCAGCTACCTGCCCACGTCGGACGACCCAGCGCTGGGCGCCGTACTGCGCTGGCTCGAAGCCCATCCGGGCGACAACCGCCCTGTGCCTGAACTGGCAGCGCAAGTCCACACCACCGAACGGACCTTGATGCGACGCAGCCAGCGTGACCTGGGCATGGGGCTGTTGCAGTGGCGCCAGCGGCTGCGCGTGGTCAAGGCCATGGCGCTGCTCGAGCGCGGTCAGACGGTAGAGACGATTGCACTGGATCTGGGCTACGGCAGTGCATCGGCCTTCATCGCCATGTTCAAGCGGCTGGCAGGGACCACCCCTGACGAGTACCGAAAGACGGTTGCAGGCGGCATAAAGGGGAACTGAGGAGTCGCATTCGGTGCTATCCTTTTGTATACATTTTAGGTTGCACGCCTTGGTGTGTGGCTATTAACAGGAGACCTGAGCCATGAGTCAAACACATACATCTTCCGGCGCCTCGGCGCGCGCGCTGCTCGGCGATCGGGTCCTGATGGTGGCGGTGGGCGTCAGTGCCCTGGCCAGCATTGGCCTGGGGCTGCAGTTCATCGAGTCCGGGCTGGCGCTGGGCTTTACCGCCGTTTTGGCGCTGCTGGCGGTGGGTATCTACGTCACCGCCAAGGGCAGCGTGGCCAGCCGCTATGTCCTGACCTTCGTTCTGGTGGGATTTGTGGCACTGCACATTCAGCTGGCGCGCGGCATGATCGAATTCCACTTCGGTGTGTTCGTGGTGCTGGCTTTCCTGCTGGTGTACCTGGACTGGAAGCTCATCATTTTCGGGGCGGCCGCCTTTGCGGTGCACCACATCGCATTTGACCGCCTGCAGGCAGCGGGTTTGGGGTTCTTCTGCCTGACGGAGGCCAACTTCGGGCTGATCGTGGTGCACGCCGTTTATGTGGTGGTGCAGTCCGCTGTAGAGGTGGTGCTGGCGATCAATATGAACCGCGCTGCCCGCCAGGGCGATGAACTCGGTGTACTGGTGTCCAGCGTTAACCGTGCCGATGGCATTTCGCTGGATGTGCGTGGTGTGGCCACCGAGACCGAAGGGGCCAATGCGCTCAAGGCCACCCTGAGCCGCATGGACTCAGCTGTGTCCACCGTGCGTTCCGGGGCGCAGAGCATCGAAGTGGCCTGCTCCGAAATTGCCAGCGGCAACCAGGACCTCAGCAACCGCACCGAGCAGACTGCGGCCAACCTGCAGCGCACCAGCAGCAGCATGTCCGCACTCACCGGTACGGTACGCCAGTCGGCTGACAGCGCGCGCCAGGCCAACCAGCTCGCCATGAATGCCAGCACGGTAGCCGCCAAGGGCGGCGACGTGGTGGCCCAGGTGGTGGAGACCATGCAGGGCATCAATGAATCCAGCCGCAAGATCTCGGACATCATCAGCGTGATCGATGGCATTGCTTTCCAGACCAATATCCTGGCGCTCAATGCGGCGGTCGAGGCCGCGCGTGCGGGCGAACAGGGCCGTGGCTTTGCCGTGGTGGCCAGTGAAGTGCGCTCGCTGGCCGGCCGTTCTGCCGAAGCCGCCAAAGAAATCAAGGCCCTCATCGGCGCCAGCGTCGAGCGCGTGGAGCAGGGCACGGCGCTGGTCGGGCAGGCGGGTGCGACGATGACCGAAGTGGTCACCAGCATCCGGCAGGTGACCGACATCATGGGTGAAATCAGTGCCGCCACCGGAGAGCAGGCTGCGGGCGTTGCCCAGGTCAGCCAGGCTGTGACCGAGATGGACCAGGCCACCCAGCAAAACGCTGCACTGGTGGAGCAGATGGCCGCCGCAGCCAGCAGTCTCAAGTCCCAGGCCGAAGAACTGGTGCAGACTGTGGCAGTGTTTGGCGCAGCGGAAGGCGCGCACCAGACTGCACGCCAGTTCAGAAGTGCGCCAGTGCAAACCGCGACACCACGTGTGGCCCCAGCGGCAAAGCCTCTCAATCTTTCCAGCAGCCGCCCGGCTCCGAAGGCTGCGCCCAAACCCGGCGTGCCCAAGGTCGGAATGAGCACGAAACCTGTTGCGCCGCCACCGCCGCCGGCTGCACCCAAGATCCAGCCCAAGCCCGCCCCGGCTGGCGGTGATGAGGAGTGGGAAACCTTTTGACGGCACTTCCTGAACACCACCGTCCAAGGGGGTTTGCCAACACCGATCCCGAGGTCGTCATTGGCAATTTCCCCTGGTACGAGATGGTGTGGCGCTCGCTGCGGGGCGACTTCAAGCCGCTCTCGGCTCCGGCCGAAGGCTACGCGGCGTTTGCCAAAGCGTGGTCCACACCGGTCAACCATGCGCGCCTTGCTGTTCGCCAGACTGCACCGGTGGTGACCTGGCTCGGCCATGTGTCCATGCTGCTGCAAGTCGCAGGTTTGAACATCCTGATCGACCCGACGCTGGCGGACTGCGCGGGACCATTCGGACGTGTGGGTGCGCCGCGCCGCGTGCCGGCACCGCTCACGCCCGAGCAATTGCCGCTGATTGACGTGGTACTGATTTCGCACAACCACTACGACCACCTGTGTGACGCCACTCTGTCGCGGCTGGTGGCGGCTGTGCAGTCACCGCATTTCTATGTGCCGCTGGGATTGGGGCCGTGGTTCACGTCACGCGGCATGGACCGGGTGACCGAGCTGGACTGGTGGCACCAGGCGCCGCTGAAGGAGGGGGTGACCCTGCATTTCACGCCATCGCAACACTGGAGCCGGCGCACACCCTGGGATACCAATGCGTCGTTGTGGGGTGGGTTCATGGTGGAGTGGGCGCGGCAGACGGAGGGCGAGGGGGTAGAGCCTTGGCGCTTTCTGTTTCCCGGGGATACCGGCTACAGCAACGATTTCAAGACCATCCGCGAGCGCCTGGGTGCGGTGGATTTTCTGGCGCTACCCATTGGCGCCTATCTGCCGCGCGACTTCATGAAGCCCATGCATGTGAACCCGTTTGACGCGGTGCAGCTGATGCTGGACCTGGATGCCAAACAGGCCATGGGCGTGCACTGGGGTACGTTTCTGCTGACGCAGGAAGCGTTTGACCATCCGCCGCGCGATCTGGCCGCTGCCCTGCACGACCGCGGCTTGCCGCAGGAGCGGGTGTGGCTGATGAAGCACGGGGAAACGCGCGCGATTCCCCTGTAGTCTTCTCTTGCGCGGCCTTCAGGCCAGCAGCACCGCCAGCATCCAGAAGAACAGCGCGAGCTGCACGCTCCAGAAGGTCGCCCGCACCAGCACCTGCAGAACGCCCACACCGGACAGGTGCGCCAGGCTCTGGCCGACGCGGGCATAGAACACCCACGGTGCCAGCGCCGCAATGGCGTCGAGCTTGCCCAGTGCGGCGGCGGCCAGCACGATGACCGCAAAAATCGGCAGATTCTCCAGACTGTTGGCGTGGGCGTCTTCCAGGCGCTTGACCAGTGGCGCATCGTCCGCGGGCTTGGCGCCGCGCGGCCAGTGATTGATGGGGGTGCCGGTGACGAACCGCAGACCGCGGTACAAAAATACACCTGTAACGAGCAGCAGCGTCCAGGCAGCGAATCCGAGCAGGGCTTGTACAGCAGTCATGGGTTTGTCTCCAGCAGGTTATGTTTTCTATATACGGAACGTTATGCAGTCCGTGGCTTGACTTTGTTGGCGGCCAGTTTGGCCTGCGTGCGGGCCACTTCCACATCGGCATCGTGCACCAGTGCCACGCCCATGCGGCGCTTCACAAAGCTTTCGGGTTTGCCAAACAGGCGGATCTCGCTGTTGGGCACGCGCATGGCGTCATCCACGCCGTCAAACACGATGCCCTGGGCCTCCACGCCGCCATAGATCACGGCGCTGGCACCCGGGCTCTTGAGCGCGGTGCTGACCGGCAGACCCAGAATGGCGCGCGCGTGCAGTTCAAACTCGTTCTGCCACTGCGTGATCATGGTCACCATGCCGGTGTCGTGCGGGCGTGGGCTCACTTCGCTGAACCACACGTTGTCTCCCTTGACGAACAGTTCCACACCGAACAGACCCAGGCCCGAAGGCTTGCCATCCAGACCCAGCCCCAAGTTGTCGGTCACGGCCTTGGAGATGCGGCGCGACTCGGCGAGCGCAGTGGGCGTCATTGGGTGGGGCTGCCAGCTCTCTACATAGTCGCCGCTGACCTGCACATGGCCGATGGGGTCGCAGAAATGCGTTTCGATCTCGCCATTGGCGCTGCGCGCGCGCACGGTGAGCTGGGTGATCTCGTAGTCGAAATCGATAAAGCCTTCGACGATGATGCGCCCTGGACCCACGCGGCCGCCCGACATGGCGTAGTCCCAGGCTTTCTTCACGTCGGCCGGACCGTCGATCTTGCTCTGGCCCTTGCCCGAGCTGCTCATGACCGGCTTGACGATGCAGGGGTAGCCAATGCCTGGCTTGCCACCCACACCATCGATGGCGGCCTGCAGCTCTTCGAGCGAATCGCAGAATTGGTAGGGGCTGGTGGGCAGGCCCAAGGTTTCGGCCACCAGGCGGCGAATGCCTTCTCGGTCCATGGTCAGACGCGCGGCGCGGGCGGTGGGAATCACGCGCACCGTACCGGCGGCTTCCAGCTCCTGCAGCATGGGCGTGGCGATGGCTTCAATCTCCGGCACCACCAGGTGCGGGCGCTCGGCTTCGATCAGTGCCTTGAGCTGGGCAGGGTCGCTCATGGTGATGGTGCGCGCATGGTGTGCCACCTGCTGGCCGGGTGCGTTGTCGTAGCGGTCCACGGCAATGGTTTCCACGCCCAGGCGTTGCAGGGCGATCAACACTTCTTTGCCCAATTCGCCGCTGCCCAGCAGCATGACACGGGTGGCATTGGGGGACAGGGGGGTACCGAGGGTGGTCATTTACTATGGCTCCGTCTAAGTTAAAAATCTATTTGCGCTTCAGCGTGCGCTCATTTAATCCAGCGTTTTGCGTCTTTTAGAAGTAACAGCAGTTGCTGCTCACGCAATGGTGACTGAATAAATCCAAAACGGGCGTAGAACGCAGCGGCTTCGCTGTCAATGGGGTGTGTCAACATGGCGCGCACACCAGCTTGCTCGCCAATCAGTACCGTGCGCCGTATCGCATCCTGCAACAAACCCAACCCAATGCCACGGCCGTGGTCGTTCCTGGATACTGCCAAGCGGGCCAAAATCACGACTGGTAGCGGGTACTGCCCCATTCCCTTGCGAATACGATCGGGTGCGTCCAGCGTATCAATCTGGCCGACAGTCAGACTGAAATAGCCAACCAGTCGATCTTCGTCAGCGGCTACATATGTTTTTGAGGAACCTGCACTTTGCGCTTGTCTGGCATGCCGAATGAGCCAATCGTTGAGGGCAGGTTTGCCGCAATCAAATCCTTCCACACGATGCTGTGGCCCCAGAGGCTCGGGACTTCGCAAGCTCACTGCGCTGCCCAAGGTGATTTACGGGAGAACAGCTCGCGCAGCCCAGGGTTGGGCTGTTCTGGCTGATCCAGCAAATCCATAAAGGCCTTGTATTGGGCACCTGACACCATGAACAGCCGTTGGTCGAGCAACGTTTGCTCGGCTGCCAGGCATGCACTGTCCAGAATGAAATCCGTAAGGGACTTGTGCGCGACTTCGGCTGCACGGCGTAATACAACTTCCTGCTCTTGGGTTGCACGCAATCCCAAGCGGGCTGAACGAGGTGTTTGTGAAGCTACGGCAGACATTTGGACGCTTTCAGATTTGGGTCTAATGTTGTCATGTTAGTACAAATGACATACAAAGTCCAGTCTGCTTTTGGAGGGTTGTGCCTCAACAGGCGGGAGGCCCGCCTCAGCTTAGGTTTGTAGGACGCCCACCCGCAGTGGCGCGCCAATGGTAGTGCGATTGCACTGAAGGGCGGGCGTCGTATAAACCTCGAGGGAGGAAACCGCGGGGCCAGAAGACGGCCCGAGGTTCAAGGGTGCTGCTATGGGGATTTGACTTCGGCGTTGTCGGCAACAGTTGCCGCCGCGATAGCTTTGTGAACCCTGTTGGTCGCCACCATGCTGCTCCCGTGTTTCAGAGGCTGCAAAAGACTATGGCCAAAGGTCCCAGAATTCTCGCTTGCGTGGACTGAGCCCAAGCCATCTCCATCTGACCTGCTACGCAGCAAAGCCAGTTTGAAGTTTCGCCATCGGTGCAAGCGTCGCATCACGGGTCACCTCGCGCAAGAGGTGGCCCACGGATAGTCTGGCCGCGCACAAACGTTTCCAGAATGATCATCTGCGCGCCACAGTGCGCGCACACGAAGTTCAAACGCACCGGCTCATCGGAAGCTTCGACCGCCTCCATCTCCGTCGCTGTGGGCGGTGTTGGCACATTTAGGAGTTCCCGAACCAGTGCAAGCTTCTCTCTGCGCCCATTGTTGGCAATCAGTCCGAAGTGCCGGATGCGATGAAACCCGGCTGGAAGAACGTGCAACAGAAACCGACGCATAAACTCATCGGCGCTCAGAGTCATCGTCTTGTGCCTGGGCTTGTCCGGATTCCCCTTGTCCCGGTAGTCCTTCCAGCGGAAGGTGACGCCACGCTCATCCAGAGCAAGCAGCCTGGAGTTAGCAATCGCCACGCGGTGCGTGTAGCGCGACAGATAGGCCAACACCGCCTCGGGACCCGCAAACGGGCGTTTGGCATACACCACCCATTCGATCTTGCGCAGTGGCGCCAGCCACCTGGCAAAGGCCTTGGGGTTACTCAGGCCTGCGAGGTCGCCAAAGAACTGCAACTTGCCTGCGCGATGTGCATCCTCCAATGCTTCCAGGAAGCGACGCCGGAACAGGCGTGAGAGAACGCGCACCGACAGGAAGAACCCCGGCTTGCAGGGCACCCAGCGCTTGCCATCCAACGAGAGCCCGCCACCCGGAACAATGCCGTGCACATGCGGATGGTGCGTGAGCGCCGATCCCCAGGTATGCAGCACCAAGGTTGCAGCGATCTGCGCACCCAGGTGCTTGGGGTCTGCGGCAATGGTGGTCAGCGTTTCAGCGGCGATCTCAAACAAGAGGCCATAGAGCACAGCCTTGTTGTAATACGCAATGCCGCTGATGGGAGCCGGTAGCGTAAAGACCACGTGGTAGTAGTCCACAGGCAGCAGGTCAGCTTGCCTCGCCTCGAGCCAACGCTTGGCAGCGGCAGCCTGGCACTTGGGGCAATGGCGATTGCGGCAGGAGTTGTAAGACACCTGATCGTGCTCGCAGCCCGTGCAGCGCAAAACGTGTCCTCCCAGCGCCTGCGTGCGACACTGTTCGATAGAAGTCATGACCTTGAGTTGACCCAGACTCAGGTGTGCGCGCTGGGTTGCCCTAAAGGCTGGCCCATGGGTGCGGAAGATGTCCGCCACCTCCAGGGCACGTGGCCCCACGGTAGGTGACCTACGAGGGCTGCAAGGTCTCCAGCGGACTGATCACTTCGCGCAGGACGTCGGTCGCGACTTGCACGTACTGCGCGGTGGTGTCCAGTCGCTGGTGCCCCAGTAAAACCTGGATCACACGGATGTCGACCTTTTGTTCCAGCAGGTGGGTGGCAAACGAATGGCGCAGCGTGTGCATAGAGACGCGTTTGTCGATCTTGGCTATGGTGGCTGCGTCATGGATGGCACGGTTGAGTTGGCGGGTGCTCAATGCTTGCAAGGGATCCAGGCCCGGAAACAACCAGCCGCCCTCCAGGATCTTGCCCTGGGCGCGCGCAACGCGCCACCACACACGCAGGCGTTCCAGCAAGATCGGCGAGAGCATGGCGTAGCGGTCTTTGCTGCCTTTGCCCTGCTCCACGCGCAGCGTCATGCGTTTGCTGTCAATGTCGCCGATCTTGAGCGCCACAACCTCTCCCACCCGTAACCCCGTGCCGTAGGCCAGCGACAACGCCGTCTGGTGCTTGATGTGGCCGACGCACGCGATCAGGCGGGTCACCTCTTCTTTGCTCAGCACAACGGGCAACTTGTGCGGAACCCGTACCGATTGCATCTTGGCCATCGCCTCCGGGCGACCCAAGGTGATTTCGAACAGGAAGTTCAGGCCCACGATGGTGGCGTTGAGCGTGATCGGCGATGCGCCTGAGTCAACCAAGTGCAGCTGGAAGCGTCGCAGGTCTTCATCGGTGGCCGTATCTGGCGATCGTCCAAGGAACTTGGCAAACTTGCGCACCGCACGGATGTAGGCCGCCTGAGTCTTGGGTTTGAGCTTGCGCATTCGCATGTCCTCCGTCATGCGTTGGCGCAGTGGAGAGACGGTTTGAATCGATGATTGCATGTCAGTGCTCCTGTGTGAACGAGGCCAATTGCCTCAATTCACTACATCGACACTAACTTCGCAGGCGCTCTCAACACATGCCGGATCGGAGACTACCGCGACAGCGGTTTAGTCCTCCGCTGCATTGCAGCCCCACAAACAATACAAGTAGCAAACTCTCCGAGGGGCTGCAAGTTAATTTTGCAAAAATTCTTCGCCTGAAGCGAGGCGGAATTGCTTGCGCATCAGCGTGCTTTTTCCAAACAGCGACTCGATCAAGTCCACCGCCACCTCGGCCGTGCGGTTGCGCACGTCCAGGGCCGGGTTGAGTTCCATCACATCCAGCGATCCTAATCGGCCGGTGTCGGCAATCATCTCCATGCACAGCTGTGCTTCGCGGTAAGTGGGGCCACCACGTACCGTAGTGCCCACGCCGGGGGCGATGTCGGGGTCCAGAAAATCCACGTCAAAGCTCACATGCAAATGGGTGTTGGCGTCCATCAAGGCGAGCGCCAGTTCCATGGCCGCGCGCATGCCCATCTCGTCGATGTAGCGCATGTCGAACACCTCGATGTTCTGTTCGTGCACAAAGCGTTTCTCGCCTTCGTCCACGCTGCGGATGCCGATCTGACGTACCCACTTGGGGGAGATGGCAGGCACGTGGCCGCCGATCTCGACCAACTCCTTGGGGCCAAAGCCGCACAGGCAGGCCACGGGCATGCCGTGGATATTGCCGCTGGGCGTGAGGGCGCTGGTGTTGAAGTCGGCATGGGCATCGAGCCACAGCACGCGCAGCTTCTTGCCAGCATCGCGGCAGTGGCGTGCCACCGCGCTGATGGAGCCAATGCCCAGGCAGTGGTCGCCGCCCAGCACGATGGGCATGCGGCCCTGCTGCAGCTCTGCGTACACCGCGTCGTGCAGCGACTGGTTCCACGCTGAGACCTCGGCCAGGTGGCGGTAACCCTCCACCGGTGGCAGCCACGGGTTGGCCGGGCCACTCAGGTTGCCCCGGTCCTGCACTTCCAGGCCGTGGCTTTGCAGCACGCTGGCGATGTTCGCCACGCGCAGGGCTTCGGGCCCCATGCTGGCGCCGCGGCTACCGGCGCCGATATCGGTGGGGGCGCCAATCAGGCTGATGGAAGTGGTCATGGTGGGTCGGGTGCTGGGCCGGGAATAGCGGGATTGTGACGGCATTGTGGAGGATATTGCCCCAGGACTTATCGCCTGTCACCGGCTTGACGGCACTGGCGGGGGTGTTGCCGCACAATGCCCGGATGACTTCGATCTGCTCCCCCCTGCAAGCCCAAATTGTTCAATGGTTGATTGCCCCCGGCGCCGCGGTGCGCGCCGGTGATGTGGTGGTCATCCTGGAGGCCATGAAGATGGAGCACGAAGTGCGTGCCACCCACGATGGCCGTATCACCGAGCTGTTCTACGCCGCAGGCGAGCAGGTCGCCGAGGGCGATATGCTATTGAATTATGAGCATGCTGCGCATATTACACGGGGGCTAGGGGCTGATTTGGCACTTAAGCCCGAGCCAGATGCGGTTCCGGTGGCCACCGGCGTGCGCGCCGACTTGCAAAAACTGCTGGACCGCCAGGCCTTGACGCTGGACGCCAGCCGCCCTGAGGCCGTCGCCAAGCGCCATGCCCAGGGCATGCGTACCGCGCGCGAGAATTTGACTGATTTGTGCGATGCAGGCTCCTTCAAGGAGTACGGCGCACTGGCGGTGGCGGCCCAGCGCAGCCGGCGCTCGGAGAAAGACCTGATCCAGAACACCCCGGCTGACGGCATGGTGACGGGACTTGGCAGTGTCAACGGCCAGCGCATCGTCGCCATGGCCTACGACGCAACGGTGCTGGCCGGAACGCAAGGCATGCGCAACCACCAGAAGACCGACCGCATGCTGGGGCTGGCGTTGCAGAACAAACTGCCCGTCGTGCTGTTTGCCGAAGGTGGTGGTGGACGGCCTGGTGATGTGGACATGCCCATCGTGGCCGGTCTGCATGTGGCCACGTTTGCCAGTTTTGCGCGCCTCAATGGCCAGGTGCCGGTGGTGGGCATTGCGGCTGGGCGCTGCTTTGCCGGCAATGCGGCGCTGCTGGGTTGCAGCGACGTGATCATTGCCACGAAGAACAGCAATATTGGCATGGGCGGACCGGCCATGGTCGAAGGCGGCGGTCTGGGCGTGTTCAAGCCCGAACAGATTGGTCCGGCCGGCGTACAGCATGGCAACGGCGTGATCGACATCCTGGTCGATGACGAAGCGCAGGCGGTGGCGGCAGCCAAGCATTACCTGTCCTTCTTTCAGGGGCCGACCTCGCAATGGACCGCGCCATCCGAGCAGGCCCTGCGCGATGTGGTGCCCGAGAACCGCCTGCGGGTCTATGACACGCGCGCTGCCATGGCGGGTATTGCTGACGTGGGCAGCTTGCTGGAATTGCGCACCGGCTTTGGTGTGGGCATTCATACCGCGCTGGCCCGCATCGAAGGCCGTCCGGTGGGCATGCTGGCCAACAACCCACTGCACCTTGGCGGTGCCATTGACGCCGCCGCCGCCGACAAGGCGGCGCGCTTCATGCAACTGTGTAACGCGCATGGCCTGCCGCTGGTGAGCCTGGTGGACACGCCCGGTTTCATGGTCGGTCCTGACACAGAAGCCACTGCACAGGTTCGCCATGTGAGCCGCATGTTCATTGCCGCAGCGCACCTGCGGGTGCCGTACCTCTCGGTGGTGCTGCGCAAGGGCTATGGACTGGGCGCGATGGCCATGACGGCTGGCGGCTTCCATTCGCCGCTGTTCACTGCGGCCTGGCCGACCGGCGAATTTGGCGCCATGGGGCTGGAGGGCGCGGTGCGACTGGGCTTCAAAAAAGAACTCGAAGCGGTGCCCGAAGGCCCCGAGCGCCAGGCACTGTATGACAAGCTGGTGGCCCGCCAGTACGACAACGGGAGTGCCGTCCATATGGCGGCCACATTGGAGATCGATGCCGTGATTGATCCGGCCCGAACCCGCGACTGGCTGGTAGCTGGGCTGCAGTCCGGTGTGGTGCACACGGAGAAAACGGTAGCGATTGATACCTGGTGATCAGAGGGGCCGGCGGCGGTGTACGCTATAGGGCTAAGTAGTAACCCTAAGTACCCTTTTCCATGGCCTTGCTGACCGACCGACCCGTTCCTGACTCCCTGCACAACGTTCGTACCCTGGCGCAACTGTTTGCCTGGCGGGTGGCCCAAACCCCGCAGGCCCCTGCCTACCTGGAGTACCAGGAATCCACCCAAGTTTGGGTTCCCGTGAGCTACCGCGACATGGGGCAGCGGGTCGAGCAGTTTGTGGCTGCGCTGCAGCACGTGAAGCTGGCGCGCGGCGACCGCATTTCCACTCTTTTGCCCAATGGACTGCACGCCGTGTGCGCGGACCAGGCGGCGCTGGCCATGGCCTGCGTATCGGTGCCGCTGCACGCGCTGGACAACCCTGCAAGTATTGCCTACATCCTCTCTGACAGCGATACCGCTGTGCTGTTTGCACAGACGCAGGCCCAGTGGCTGGCCCTGGTGGGCACCGGCGTGCCGCTGCCGGCCTTGCGCCAGGTGGTCATTGTGGAAGAGGCGACCCAGGCGCTGGAGCCGTTTGGCGACTGCACCGTACTGTCGCTGGCATCCTGGCTGGCGCAAGCGGGCGCGTACCAGCCACTGGCTGCGCAGGACACCCCCGAACCGGATGATCTGGCGTCCATCGTCTACACCTCGGGCACTACCGGCAAGCCCAAGGGCGTGATGCTCAGCCACGCCAACGTGCTGGAAAACGTCAAGGCCACATTGGCGCGCGTCACACCGCTGGCAGACGATGTTTTCCTGTCGTTCCTGCCGCTGTCCCACACCTTTGAGCGCACTGCGGGCTACTACCTGCCGATCGCCGCGGGCAGCTGTGTGGCGCATGCGCGGTCGGTGGCGCTGCTGTCGGAGGACATGAAAACAGTGCGCCCCACCATCCTGATTTCGGTGCCGCGCATTTACGAGCGCGTGTTCAGCGTACTGAAGGGCATGCTGGCGGGATCGGCGCTCAAGTCACGCCTGTTCCTGTGGGCGCAGACGGTGGGTTGGCGGCGGTTTTGCCGCAGCCAGAAGCTGCCGGTGTCTGGTAGCGTTCCTGCCTGGCTGGATGCGCTGGTCTGGCCAGTCTTGCACACGCTGGTGGCCAAACCGCTGCTGGCCCAGTTTGGCGGGCGCCTGCGCGCGGCGGTCAGCGGTGGCGCTGCATTGTCCAAACCGATTGCCCAGTGTTTCCTGGGCCTGGGCCTGCCGATCCTGCAGGGCTATGGGATGACGGAAACCTCGCCGGTGGTCGCAGCCAATGGGCTGGACGACAACGACCCGACCACCATTGGCCGGGTGTTGCCGGGCGTGGAAGTGCGCATTGGCGAGAATCAGGAACTGCAGGTGCGGGGCCCCAGCGTCATGCAGGGCTACTGGAAGCGTGAGGCCGATACTGCCGCGGCGTTTGTGGATGGCTGGTTGCGTACGGGCGACCAGGCGGGCATCGAGAACGGGCGTATCCGCATCCTGGGCCGCATCAAGGAAATCATCGTCACCTCCACCGGCGAAAAGATTGCCCCCGCCGACCTGGAGCTGGCCATCACCAGCGACCCTTTGTTCGAGCAGGCCTATACGTTTGGCGACAACCGGCCTTTCATCGGCAGCATCGTGGTGCTGGGCCGCGCCGGCTGGGAGCGCATGTGCGCAGAACTGGGCCTGCCACATCAGGCGCCTGAAAGCCTGCAGGCGCCCGCTGCGCGGCAGGTGGCACTGCAGCGCATCCGCGAGCTGACCCATGGGTTTCCGCACTATGCGCAGCCCAAAGGGGTGGTACTGAGTCTGGAGCCGTGGACCCCTGACAACACGCTGCTGACACCGACGCTCAAGCTCAAACGCAACAATCTGTCGGCCCGCTTCGCGCAGGACATTGAGGGGTTGTACCGACGCTAACAGAGCTTTTTGGCAGGGCAAATCCGGAGAGACATGGATACCTCCATGGGTTAGCATGGTTCCAGTATGAAGTCTGTACGATTCAGTAGAACCCTTCGGTCACTTGCGCTGGTTGTCGCGGCGTTACCCACAACTGCCTTGGCTCTTTGTTCGCGACCCATCAACACACCCATGTCGGCTACCGGCCTGAGTGTCGTGGTGGTGGATGACAAAGTGGTGGGCGGGATTTATCCGGAAATTCTTGAAGGAATCCAGCGAAAAGACACTTGCACTTTCGCCATCAAGGCAGTACCACGCGCCCGACTGGAGTACCTGTTTGAAAGTGGGGCTGCCGATGTCTTGATCCCCGCCAGCAAGACGCCCGAGCGCGATGCGGTAGGTGTTTTTGTTCCGCTGATTTACAACCGTGCAACGCTGGTATCGCTGGACACTGGCCGCAAACCCATCACCACCGCACAGGAATTGATCGACAGTCCTGATCTCAAGGTGGTCTTGGTGCGGGGATTCGCGTACGGGGCTGCATATGACGATCTGGTGCGCGAGTTGAGCCGCCAGGGGCGGGTGCAGTACGAGGTGGACCCGCTTTCCGTCGCCAGGGTGCTGAAGAATGGCAGCGCCCACCTCACCATCATGGCGCCGTCGATTCTGGCGGGGGCCGTTCAGGGCGATGACCGTGTGCGGGATCTGGCTGGCAAGCTGCGCTTTGAACCGATTCGCGAATTGCCCTGGGGGGACAGCGGTGCCTACGTCTCTCGCACATCACTGGGTGAGCAGGACCAGAAAGAGCTCATTGCTCTGCTGGAGAATGCGGCGCGCTCCGGAACAGTCTGGCGGGGATTCCAGAAATACTATTCCCCCAAGGTCCTCAAGGAAAGTATTCGCCCCAGATAGTGGGCCGGGCCGTTGACGTCTCAGGCCTTCAGCATGCCTTTGGTTTCGATGAAGGCAATCACGTCTTGCAGGCCGCTCTGGTCTTTCAGGTTGGTCATCACAAACGGCTTCAAGCCTTTGGGCGTGGTGCGCATGCGGATGGTGTCCTGCTCCATCACCGCCAGGTTGGCGCCTACGTAGGGGGCCAGGTCGGTCTTGTTGATCACGAACAGGTCGCTCTTGGTGATGCCGGGGCCGCCCTTGCGGGGGATCTTTTCTCCAGCAGCCACGTCAATCACATAGATCGTCAGGTCCGAGAGTTCGGGGCTGAACGTGGCGGCCAGGTTGTCGCCGCCGCTTTCGACAAACACGATGTCGGCATTGGGGTGGTCCACCAGCATGCGGTCAATGGCTTCGAGGTTGATGGAGCAATCCTCGCGGATGGCAGTGTGTGGGCAGCCCCCGGTTTCCACCCCCATGATGCGGTCCGCCGGCAACGCGCCGCTGACGGTCAGCAGACGCTGGTCTTCCTTGGTGTAGATGTCGTTGGTAATCGCCACCAGGTCGTACTGGTCGCGCATGGCCTTGCACAGCATTTCCAGTAGCGTGGTTTTGCCCGAGCCGACCGGGCCGCCGATGCCCACGCGCAATGGGGGCAGGTTCTTGGTGCGGTGGGGGATGTGGTGAAGTGGCGTTGCAGTGGAGGACATGGTGAATTGCTATAAAAATAAGAGCGGCTTGCGCAATGAATACGGGGGCTGGAAGCTGATTACGATCTAAAAAGCCGTGAGTACTGCACCTCATGCTGGCTGCTCAGGATGGCCAGCATCGGCGAAAACGCTTGGCGCGTGTCGTCGGTCACACCCAGCGCGTGGTCGATGGCGGCGGGAATTTCGGCGGTCAAGGCGGAGAGGATGCGCTGGCCCGCACTTTGGCCCAGCGGGACTGACTTGATGGCGGCCTGTGTCATGTTCTCGGCCCAGCCAAAGGCGTAGGCCAGCAGGCATTCGCGCACCGAGGCCTGCGTGCTGCTGGCGGCCAGCGCAAAGGCCATGGGGTAGGTGGGCTCCTGGCCCGCCAGCAGCGCAATCTGCGCCGGTGTGGCGGTGGTGTGGTTGCGCAGCCAGTCCAGCAGGCTCTTGCCCATCTGTTCGGTTTGTGCGCGCAACTCGCTGCTTTCGCGGGTTTGCAGTACCCAGGCATTGAGCTGGGCAATGTGTTCGGTGTTGCCGTCGCGCCAGGCGGGTATGGCCTGCGCCACGGCGGGCAGGTCCGCACGCGCCAGGTTCAGGTGCAGCTGGTCCACCAGCCACGCAGAGGCATCACTCTCGGTGGCGGCCCGCTCCGATTCCACCGCGGCTTCCAGGCATTCCGAATAGGAAAACCCGCCAATCGGCAGCGCCGGCGAGGCCAGCCACATCAGTTGCATCAGGCTGGCGTCGAGCATGGCTTTTTGGCGGTAACCGCTTTAGTGCTTGTGCCCACACCCGGGGCCGTGCACATGCCCGTGGTCGTCCCCGTGAGCATGGTCGTGTCCATGGGAATGGCCGCCGTGGTGACCGCCGGTGGCATAGGCACCGTTTTCCGGCTCGAAGGGCTCGTCCACTGCGTTCACGATCAGGTGCATGGCGCGCAGCATGTCGGCCAGCACATGGTCGGGCTCGATCTTCAGGTGGTCGGGCTTGAGTTCGATCGGCACATGGCGGTTGCCCAGGTGGTAGGCCGCGCGGATCAGGTCATACGGTGAGCCGTGGTTGGCGCAGTGGGTGATCTTCAGCACCGATTGCGGTGCAGCCACCACCTTGATCAGCGAGCCATCGGCGGCCACCAGCACATCGCCCCCACGCACCACCGTGCCGCGCGGCAGAAACACACCAATCTGGCGCCCCAGCGAGTCGAACGCATCGAAGCGGCTTTTCTGGCGCACATCCCAGTCCAGTTCGATGCTGGGGGAGCGCTTGAGGATGGCGGGCGAGAGGCCGGCGCCTTGCGCCAGCAGTTTGGAGACTTGCAACATGGAGAGGTGGATCAGAACAAAAAGTAGCGTTGGGCCAGCGGCAACTTTACCGCGGGCTCGCAGGTCAGCAACTGGCCATCGGCGCGCACGGTATAGGTCTGGGCATCAATCTCCATGACCGGCAGGTAGCTGTTGTGCACCATGTGCTGCTTGCGCACCGCGCGGATGTTCTTCACCGCGCTCACATTCTTGGCCAGACCAAAGCGGTCCTTGATGCCGGCATTCAATCCGGCCTGCGACACAAAGGTGAACGAGCCTTTGGCGAGCGCGCCGCCAAAGGCACCAAACATGGGGCGGTAGTGCACCGGTTGCGGCGTGGGAATGCTGGCGTTGGGGTCGCCCATGGCGGCCATGGCGATGAAGCCGCCTTTCAAAATCAGCGCGGGTTTCACGCCGAAGAAGGCCGGTTTCCACACCACCAAGTCGGCCCACTTGCCCACTTCAATGCTGCCCACCTCGTGGCTGATCCCGTGGGCAATGGCCGGGTTGATGGTGTATTTGGCAATGTAGCGTTTGGCACGGAAGTTGTCGTTGCGCGCACTGTCTTCGGGCAGCGGTCCGCGCTGCGCCTTCATCTTGTGCGCCGTTTGCCAGGTGCGGATGATGACCTCGCCCACCCGGCCCATGGCCTGGCTGTCGCTGCTCATCATGCTGATGGCGCCCAGGTCGTGCAGGATGTCTTCTGCTGCAATGGTTTCCTTGCGGATGCGGCTCTCGGCAAAGGCCAGGTCTTCGGCAATGCCTGCGTCCAGATGGTGGCAGACCATCAGCATGTCCACATGCTCGTCCAGCGTGTTCTGCGTATACGGCATGGTCGGATTGGTGGAGCTGGGCAGGAAGTTGGCCTGTCCCACCACCTTGAGAATGTCGGGTGCGTGTCCGCCGCCTGCGCCTTCGGTGTGGAAGGCGCACAGGCCTCTGCCCTTGGTGGCTGCTATGGTGTTCTCCACAAAACCCGACTCGTTCAGCGTATCGGAGTGAATCGCCACTTGTGTATCGGTCGCGTCCGCCACATCCAGACAGTTGCTGATGGCGGCTGGTGTAGTGCCCCAGTCTTCGTGCAGCTTGAGGCCAATGACACCGGCGTTGATCTGTTCATGCAGCGCGGCGGGTAGCGATGCATTGCCTTTGCCGAGAAAACCCAGGTTCATCGGGAAGGCATCGGCCGCCTGCAGCATGCGTTCGATGTTCCACGGCCCCGGCGTGCAGGTCGTGGCAAAGGTTCCGGTAGCGGGGCCGGTACCGCCGCCCAGCATGGTGGTCACGCCACTCGCCAGGGCCTCGTCAATCTGCTGCGGGCAGATGAAGTGGATGTGGCTGTCGATGCCGCCGGCGGTGACGATGTTGCCCTCGCAGCTGATGACCTCGGTGCCGGGCCCGATGATGATGTCCACGCCCGGCTGGGTGTCGGGGTTGCCGGCTTTGCCGATGGCGACAATGCGTCCGCCCTTCAGGCCTATGTCGGCCTTGACGATGCCCCAGTGGTCCAGGATCAGTGCGTTGGTCATAACGCAGTCCACGGCACCTTCGGCACGTGTTTTTTGCGATTGCGCCATGCCATCGCGGATGGTTTTGCCGCCACCGAACTTCACTTCTTCGCCGTAGCTGCCAGCAAGAAGGGTGTAGTCCTTCTCGACCTCAATCAGCAAGCCGGTGTCGGCCAGGCGCACGCGGTCGCCGGTGGTAGGGCCGAAGATTTCCGCGTAGGCGCGGCGTCCAATGGTTGCCATATCAAAGTTTCCCCTCGACGCTTGTGTCGATTGGTCCATTCACGAGACCACGGAACCCAAAAACGATGCGGTCACCCGACAAATCGACCAGTTCCACCGTGCGCTGTTGGCCAGGTTCAAATCGAACCGCCGAACCCGATGCGATGTTGAGCCGCATGCCCTGCGCGGCGGCGCGGTCAAAGTCCAACGCACCGTTGGTTTCTGCAAAGTGGTAGTGGGACCCCACCTGGATCGGGCGGTCCGAGGTGTTCTTCACCAGCATGGTTGCGGTGCGGCGGCCGGTGTTGAGCGCGTGCTCGCCCCAGTCGGTCAGGATTTCTCCGGGAATCATGGTGCTATTTCTTTCCACGCGACAGCCACACAGCCACAGCAACCACCCCCATCAGGGCAATGAACCCCCACGAATCCGTGGCATGCCAGTGGCTACCACCCAGTCCATGACCATCATGTGCAAATACAGTGCTAGCCCCCGTCGATAGTGCGTAAGTAGCTATCAAAAATGGAGCGTTTTTGGAGTGTGCAGACATCTCGGTCTCCTTCAAATAATCGGTTGATGCACGGTGACCAGCTTGGTGCCATCCGGGAAGGTGGCTTCCACCTGGATGTCGGGGATCATCTCGGCGATGCCGTCCATCACGTCGGCACGGGTCAGCACGCTGCGGCCCTCGCTCATGAGTTGCGCCACGGTCTTGCCGTCGCGCGCGCCTTCCATCACCGCCGCACTGATCAGGGCGATGGCTTCCGGGTAGTTCAGCTTCAGGCCACGCGCCTTGCGGCGTTCGGCCAGCAGACCTGCGGTAAATATCAGCAGCTTGTCTTTTTCACGAGGGGTCAGTTCCATAGTCCTGACACTTAAGCAAACCCCGTGCCCTGTTGCGGGTGGCATGGAATCTGCACCCACCGACCCTGTGCACCCCCCGTTTCCACCACCTTCGGCGCCCTCTGCCGACGTAGCCCCCGCCCAGCGGGTGGTGAAAATACGCCGGGACTACAACAACTGGGTGGCCTCCGAGACCATGGAGGACTACGCGCTGCGCTTCACGCCCCAGCGCTTTCGCAAATGGTCGGAGTGGCGCGTAGCCAATACCGCGTTCGGTGCGGCTTCGTTCCTGATCCTGGAGGCGGTGGGTGCCACACTGCTGGTGCAGTACGGCTTTGTCAACGCGCTGTGGGCCATTCTGGCCACTGGCCTGGTGATCTTTCTGGCGGGTCTGCCCATCAGCATCTACGCCGCCCGCTACGGCGTGGACATGGACCTGCTGACCCGTGGCGCGGGGTTTGGCTACATTGGCTCCACGCTCACGTCCCTGATCTACGCGTCCTTCACCTTCATCTTCTTTGCGCTGGAAGCCGCGGTCATGGCCTATGCGCTGGAACTGGCGCTGGATATTCCGCCGACCTGGGGCTACCTGATCTGCGCGCTGGTGGTGATTCCGCTGGTCACCCACGGGGTGTCCACCATCAGCCGCCTGCAGATCTGGACGCAACCTTTGTGGCTGGTGATGCTGGTGGTGCCCTTTGGCTTTGTTTTGGTGCGCGATCCGCAAGCGTTCGCGGGCATCACGCACTATGCTGGTGATCATGGTGTCGGCGGGGTGTTTGATGTGCACCTGTTTGGTGCTGCATTGACCGTGGGTATTGCCCTGATTACCCAGATGGGCGAGCAGGCCGACTACCTGCGTTTTATGCCGGAGCGGACGGCTGCGAACCGGGGCCGCTGGTGGCTGGGCGTGCTGGTAGGCGGGCCGGGCTGGGTGATTCTCGGGGTGATCAAGATGCTGGGTGGCGCGTATCTGGCCTACCTGGCGATCACCCACAGTGTGCCTACCGACCGCGCGGTCGACCCCAACCAGATGTACCTGGCGGCCTACGAGTATGTGTTTCCCACGCTGGGCTGGGCAGTGGCAGCGACGGCCGTGTTTGTGGTGGTGTCGCAGATCAAGATTAACGTCACCAATGCCTATGCCGGGTCGCTGGCCTGGAGTAATTTTTTCTCGCGTCTGACGCACAGCCACCCAGGAAGGGTGGTGTGGGTGCTGTTCAACAGTGTGATTGCCTTCATGCTGATGGAGATGAATGTGTTCAAGGCACTGGGCGATGTGCTGGGCCTGTACTCCAACATCGCGATTGCCTGGATCATGGCGGTCGTGGCCGATCTGGTGATCAACAAACCGCTGGGTCTGTCCCCCAAAGGCATTGAGTTCAAGCGGGCCCATCTGTACGACATCAACCCGGTGGGCGTCGGTGCCATGACGCTGGCCTCAGCCTTTTCCATTGCCGCCTATCTGGGACTTTTTGGCCCGACGGCAAAGGCTTTTTCTGCACTGGTGGCGCTGGTGACGGCCATGGTGGCTGCGCCTGCGATTGCCTGGGCCACTGGTGGGCGTTATTACATTGCCCGCAGTTCAGCGACCCCGGACGCCACGGGAACCTATGCACGGCTGGTTGCCCGCAAATGTGTCATCTGTGAGCGCAGATATGAAGGCCCGGACATGGCCCATTGCCCGGCCTACCAGGGACCGATCTGCTCGCTGTGCTGCACGCTGGACGCCCGCTGTGGCGATGTCTGCAAGCCGCACGCCAGTCTGGCGGTGCAGTGGTCCGGGGCCTTGCGCTGGTTGCTGCCCCGGCGGGTCTGGCCGTTTCTGGACACTGGGCTGGGCCAATTCATTCTGCTCATGCTGGTCATCGTGCCGCTGCTGGCCACGGTGTTTGGCATGTTCTACCGCCAGGAACTGGGCGCGATAGCAGCCATGCCGGAACAGGCCGCCGCACTCGAGATGGCGTTGCGCTCCGGTTTCAGCAAGGCGTTTGCAGCGCTGCTGCTGCTGTCGGGCATCGTGGCCTGGTGGCTGGTGCTGGCGCACAAGAGCCGCCAGGTGGCGCAGGAAGAATCCAACCGCCAGACCCACCTGCTGATGCGCGAGATAGAGTCGCACCGCCAGACCGACGAGGCGCTGCAGGCCGCTACGGCCATTGCCGAACGGGCCAAACTCCAGGCTGAGCAGGCCAACCACGCCAAGAGCCGCTACATCAGCGCCATCAGCCACGAGCTGCGCACGCCGCTCAACAGCATCCTGGGCTATGCCCAGCTGATGGGCGAAGACGCCTCGATTCCCGCCCACCGCAAGCAGGCGGTGAGCGTGATCAAGCGGGGTGGCGAGCATTTGCTCTCGCTGATCGAAGGCACGCTGGACATGGCGCATATCGAGAGCGGCAAGCTCACGCTCAATGTGAAGCCCATGCAGTTTGCCAGCGGCATGGCCGAACTGGCGGATATGTTCGAGCTGCAGGCCGCAGCCAAAGGCCTGCGCTTTGACTTTGAAGTGCAGGGCAGCATTCCGGACTGGGTCCGGGCCGATGAAAAGCGCGTGCGGCAAATTTTCTTCAACCTGCTGGGCAATGCCATCAAGTTCACCCAGCAGGGTGGTGTGACCTTGCGTCTGCGCTATGCCCGCGAGATGGCCCAGCTGGAGGTGGTGGACACCGGGCCGGGCATGACACAGGAAGACCTCGACCGCATTTTTGAGCCCTTCACCCGCGGCGCCACCGCAGCGGCTGGCAGTGCCGGTTCCGGGCTGGGGCTGACGATTGCGAAGATGCTCACCGACCTGATGGGTGGCGAGCTGTCGGCCACCAGCACACCGGGCGTGGGCTCGGTGTTTCGCGTGCGACTGTTTTTGCCGGAACTGCACCTGCCGGCGGACGCCGCACGCAGGTCGCCCTTGCCCGCGCAGCGCAAGGCACGGCTGGGCTACGCAGGGCCGCGCCGCAAGGTGCTGGTGGTGGACAACGAAGAGGCCGACCGGGAGCTGCTGGTCAGCCTGCTGGAGCCTTTGGGTTTTGAAGTGCGCACCGCAGCCAGCGGGCACGACTGCCTGGATCTGATGGCCGCCGGTCTGCGGCCGGACGTGGTGTTTCTGGACCTGGCCATGCCGGGGATTGATGGTTGGGAAACCCTGCGCCGGATACGTGCCGATGCTGCGCTGGGCGGGGCACAGCCGCAGGTGGCGATTGTGTCGGCCAATGCCTTCGACCGCGGGCTGGACAACGGCCTGGGCCTGCCGCCCGAAGATTTCATTGTCAAGCCGGTGCGCCACACCGAGCTGCTGGACTGGCTGGAACGCAAACTTGCATTGCAGTGGCTGGATGTGCCGACTCCGTCGCCTGCCGCGCCTCCTTCCAACGCACCGACAACCGCGGGAAGGCTGCCGCCGCGCGCCCCATGCCAGGCGCTACTGGAGGTGGTGCGCCTGGGCTATTACCGCGGCATCATGAACCAGCTGGAAACGTGGGGGGCTGCCTACCCCGAGTGCGAAGGTTTTACCCAGAGCATGGTGAAGCTCGCGCGGCAGTACCAGTTCGAAACCATGGCAGAGCAATTGCAGAAAGCACTGGATGCAGCCCATGCCGATTAACCCGCCCATGGATCCACCCGATACCCTGGACCGCGCGAACAGCGATGTGGTGCTGATCGTGGACGATGTGCCGGACAACCTGTCGGTGCTGCACGACGCGCTGGATGAATCGGGCTACACCGTGCTGATTGCCACCTCGGGCGAGGCGGCGCTGCAACGCGCCGCGCAGGGCCTGCCCGACGTCATCCTGCTCGACGCCATGATGCCGGGCATGGACGGTTTTGAGGTGGCGCGTCGGCTCAAGGCCGATCCACGCACCACCCACATCCCCATCATCTTCATGACCGGGTTGACCGAGACCGAGTACCTGGTGGCGGCGCTGGAGTCGGGGGGGTGGACTATGTCACCAAGCCCATCAAGCCCAAGGAGGTGCTGGCCCGCATGGGGGTGCATCTGACCGGTGCGCGCGAGCGGCGCCAGACCCGCAATGCGCTGGACGCCACCATCACGGTGCGTGCTGCCGACGGCGAGCCGGGCAAGTTCAGCCTGGAACAAGGCCCCAAGCGACTGAGCTTTCGCCTGCACCAGCAGATCGGCGACAGCGATGCGGGCGGTGACTGGCTCATCGTGATGCGCGAGGAGTCCGACACCTCAGTGATCGAGGCCATGAGTCTGAGCTTCAAGCTCACCGCCAAAGAGGCCGAGGTGCTGTACTGGGTGGTCAAGGGCAAGACCACCTTTTCGAGTGTCTAAAATCGTGCGAGATCAAATAAGAGGGAGTACTCGCGGGATGAAATTTTTCGCTATTCAGCCCGCCTATGCTGCGGTGATCACTTCGATGATGCTGGCGGCAACCCGCTTTGAAAGCGGAGTACGTGTATGTTGAACCGTCAATTTACTACACCATTGGTATCTCTAGTTGGGCGGGTGGTCTGACGCCATCACCTGAAGCGGGCTGCCAAGCAATTTCCGATGGGTACACTAGGCAAGCGGGGCCTCCATATCAGGGGCAAGTTCAAAAGCTGGTTCAAACTGCACCCACCGCTTGGGCTTGCTATCTCGATAGAAGATATGGAGACGGGCCTTGGAATCATGACGTAGATCCTGATGGATACATCTATCGTGGGAACCAATGCCCTCCAAGCTATGTGTTTGACACGTCTCAATTGAGCAGCGACGGCAGTGTTCACCTCAGGTGTCGTGGAGCGGCAAGTTTGGCAATTGCCCTCACGGGGCTCACTGAGACCCGCCCCGCAGTCACCGGGGGCACCTCAAGCATTACGCTCACAACCAGAGTCACCGATGGCAGCAACCCCCAACCCGGTGTTGCGCTCAGCTTTTCTGTTGATGTAACCGCCAATTCGGGTGGACATGAGCACCACGATGCTGCCCGTCCCAAGGGCATACTCAGCACAACTCAAGGCACCACAGATGCCAACGGCGAAGTTCAGTTGACTTTTAAAGCACCAGAGATAGCGGGTATCCATACCATCAAAGCTACTTGCGCCACCTGCTCCAACAGCCCCGCCACCAAGGAAATACAGGTCAAGGTGCCAGACCTGCTGCCCATTTCCCCCAACCCGCCCCCAAACGCAGACGGCACCTTTTTTTACGCCCTGACCAGTGTGGACAAAACGCATCAGGGCAATGGGTGGTATCACCACAATCAGTACTACTTGACGGAGCAATCGCGGCAAAACCTGCTGGACATGGTTGGTGCTTTCGCCACCGAAGGTTGGGGCACGGTGGCCTTGAACGATGCTAGCCTGTATTGGGGCGGGCGCTATGACATCAGTTCAAATTGGACGGCGCCGCATGCGGGTCACCGAGGAGGGCGGGAAATCGATGTCTCGTTTGCGCGTGCAGGCAACCCGATTTCTACAACCAAGCATAAGGTTTTTTACGACAAGTTTTGCAAGAACAAGAAGGTGAGCTTTCCTTTTTCTATTCTTCATCACTATGTGAAAACCCCGCACTTTCATGTGTATCTGGAAAAACAAACAGCTTGCTGGAAATCGGAGAAGTAAATCATGCACATCACCCAAACCATTCGCTTCATCCTGTCGCTCTTGTTGCTGGGTGTGGGGCAAGCCCATGCCCAAGACAGCGCGGTGTATGACCCACAACAAAACATGTGGAAGCTCTACTACCAAGACCCGGAAACTGCACAGTGGGTCAACAAGACCTATGAGGCCCGCACAGCCATTCGGCCAAGCATCAAATCCAGTGTCGCAGGCAATGGCACACCGTTTTCGTACCAATACACCGTGCGCAACCAGCGGGGTGCAAAACAAAAACTCAGCGTGATTCGCATCTGGGGTATCCCACTGGTCTACACAATCCCGAATTTGCCGATGGTGACGGCAAACACGCGAACAGAAGGCGACAAGTGGACTCAACAGTACTGGACGCAACTTACAGCCAAAAGAAATTTTGAAAGCAGCGTGGTCAAAGCCCCAAAAGGTTGGAGTGCCGGACTGCGGGTCGATGAGAAAGAAGGACAAACCAGTTTTGTCTGGACACCGGGATTAAAAGACACCGACCCCGATGGCATCGAGCCTGGTCGTTCACTGGGGGGGGTTACTGTGCTGAGGCCGGAGTTGCCTGGTGTGGCACGCACGTATCTGCAAGGGAGTATTGAAGAACCCTGGGGGCTTGATGGGTTGCCAGAGACCCCGTACTGGACGGCCAAGGTTGATGAAATCGAAGCGCAGGATTACTTGCTGGTGCCCGTTCTGGCTCCCGTCATTCCAGTTCCCAATCCATACAACGGCGCAGAACTTGCACGGAGGCTCAAGGCACATGTTCAAACCTGGCTGAAATACGGCCACATCAATGCCGATGTGCTGACACGGTTGAACCGCCAGTTTGATGTGCTGATTCCTGCGCTGGAAATGAACAACAAGCCCGCTGTTCGGGCGGCGGTGGCAGCCATGCGCAAGGAAGGCTCGGATCATCAGCGTGAGCTGGGTGATGACAAGGCTGGTGAAGACGATGACGAACATGATTCGACAGCGTTGCCACGCACACCCGCGCAACGCATCGCTACCCCCGCTCTGACGCTTGACCGCGTGGCCGCCAGGGCACTGATGTTTGATCTGCGCTATTTGATGGATCGGATGGACTCGGGGCGTTGACGGAAGCGGTGCGAAGGTTTTCCCAGAGCATGGTGAAGCTTGCGCGGCAGTACCAGTTCGAAACCATGGCAGAGCAATTGCAGAAAGCACTGGATGCAGCCCATGCCGAGTAACCCGCCCATGGATTCACCCGACACCCTGGACCGCGCCAACAGCGATGTCGTGCTGATCGTGGACGATGTGCCGGACAACCTGTCGGTGCTGCACGACGCGCTGGACGAATCGGGCTACACCGTGTTGATCGCCACCTCGGGCGAAGCCGCGCTGCAACGCGCTGCGCAGGGTTTGCCTGATGTGATTCTGCTCGACGCCATGATGCCCGGCATGGATGGTTTTGAGGTGGCGCGCCGGCTCAAGGCCGATCCACGTACGACCCACATCCCCATCATCTTCATGACCGGGTTGACCGAGACCGAGTACCTGGTAGCGGCGCTGGAGTCGGGGGGGGTGGACTATGTCACCAAGCCCATCAAGCCCAAGGAGGTGCTGGCCCGCATGGGGGTGCATCTGACCGGTGCGCGCGAGCGGCGCCAGACCCGCAATGCGCTGGACGCGTTTGGCTACGCCACCATCACGGTGCGTGCGCTGGATGGTTGCCTGATGTGGCAGACCCCGTTGGCGCGTGAGCTGCTGGAGCGCTACTGTGGCACCCAGGCACCACAGACACCGCCGGACGTGCTGCGGTGGCTGCAGGCCAGTCTGCAGACCGTGGAGCGCGGTGGCGAACCAGGCAAGTTCAGCCTGGAACAGGGCCCCAAGCGCCTGAGCTTTCGCCTGCACCAGCAGATCGGCGACAGCGACGCAGGCGGCGACTGGCTTATCGTGATGCGCGAGGAGTCTGACACTGCGGTGATCGAGGCCATGAGCCTGAGTTTCAAACTGACAGCCCGCGAGGCCGAGGTGCTGTACTGGGTGGTCAAGGGCAAGACCAACAAGGACATTGGCGACATCCTGGGCAGCAGCCCCATGACGGTGAAGAAGCACCTGGAGCGCGTGTTCGTGAAGCTGGGTGTGGAAACGCGCACCTCGGCAGCGGGCATGGCCATGACGCGCATCCGCCAGCTGCACCCGCAGTTTGAGGGCTGACGGCCCTTGCCGTGCTCTTTAGAGGAACTGTCCGCCCGAAGCTTCGATACGTTGCGCATTGAGCCAGCGGCTGTCGGTGGACAGCAGCGCGGCGATTGCTCCGCCAATGTCGTCGGGCAACCCGACCCGGCCCAATGCGGTTTGGGATGCGATGAACTGGTTGATCTGTGGGTTGTCGCGCGTACCGCCGCCACCGAAGTCGGTCTCAATTGCGCCGGGTGCCAGCGTGTTCACCGCAATGCCGCGGGGGCCCAACTCCTTGGCCATGTAGCGGGTCAGCACTTCGACCGCACCTTTCATCGAGGCGTAGGCCGAGTAATTGGGCAGGGCAAAGCGGGTCAGCCCCGTAGAGATGTTGACGATGCGTCCGCCATCGGCGATCAGAGGCAGCAGTTTCTGGGTGAGAAAGAACACGCCCTTGAAGTGGATGTTCATCAGTTCGTCAAACTGCGCTTCGGTGGTATCCATCAGGCTGGCATAGATGCCCACGCCGGCGTTGTTGACCAGGGCGTCGAAATGCTCACGCTGCCAGTGCTGCGCCAAGACCTTGCGCACCTCTGTGGCAAAGGTGGCGAAGCTGCTGCTGTCGGCCACATTCAGCGGTAGGGCCACGGCGCGGCGGCCCAGGGCTTCAATGTCGGCGACCACGGCCTGCGCTTCGTCGCGCTTGCTGCGGTAGGTCAGTATCACGTCGCCGCCGTGCTGCGCCAAATGCAGTGCGGCGCTTTTGCCCAAACCGCGGCTGCCGCCGGTGATGAGCGTGATGGCTGGAGTGGGGGACGGTTGCATGGAGGACCTCTTTCGTGGGGGTGGATCGATGGAGGGAAGTCTATTGATCGTATTGAATTGTATAAATGGCTAAAAAACGAATACGTTGTTCGTCATAATTGAACAATGAGCCCCATCGACCGCATGCACATCTTCACCCGGGTGGCTGAACTGGCCAGCTTCACGCAGGCAGCGGACGCGTTGGGCCTGCCCAAGGCCAGCGTGTCCACGGCCGTGCAGCAACTGGAAGCCGAACTGGGCACCCGCCTTTTGCACCGCACGACCCGGCGGGTGGCGCTGACACAGGATGGCCAGGTTTTTTACGAGCGTTGCAAAGACCTGCTGGCCGATGTGGATGAGCTGCAGACCATGTTCCAGCAGCAGGAGGGGGCGCAGGCGTTGCGCGGGCGCGTGCGGCTGGACATGTCAACCGGCCTGGCGCGCCAGGCCGTCATTCCCCGCCTTCCCGAGCTGTTGCGGGCCCACCCTTTGCTGGAGCTGGAAATCAGCAGCACCGAACGCCGGGTGGACCTGGTGCGCGAAGGCTTTGACTGTGTATTGCGCGCCGGGCAGGTGGTCGATACCAGCCTGATTGCCCGGCCTCTGGGGGCCATGCGTATGGTCAACTGCGCCAGCCCGGCGTACCTGCAGGCCCATGGCACGCCGCAAACGCTGGCCGATCTGGCCGCCCATCGGCTGGTGCATTACGCGAGCACCTTGGGTGCCAGGCCCAGTGGTTTTGAATTTGTGCAGAACGACCAGGACTGCAGCCTGCCTATGGCGGGTGCCGTGACTGTCAACAATGCCGATGCCTACACCGCCGCCTGCCTGGCCGGACTGGGCATCATCCAGGTGCCTGCGGTCGGGGTGCAAGCCTATCTCCAGAGCGGGCAGCTGGTGGCAGTGCTGCCCGACCACCCGGCGCGCCCGATGCCACTGAACCTGCTGTATGTCCACCGGCGCAACCTCTCCAGGCGCGTACGTGTGGTGATGGACTGGCTGGCGGAAGTGGTGGCGGCACATTTGAGGACTGTTTAGGCCTGTAGCCCCCGTGAATGCTGCGTGAGAAGCTACTAAAAACGTAGCAACCTGGAGTCTTGCTACCTCAGTGACCGCGACTTCACGCAAATTTACAATTTCGGGGGCCGCATCCGTGCGGTCTGGCGCACTCCCGTGGCGATAATGGCCGCCAGCCCGCACCTGCCGTGCGTTCACCTGCCGGAGGCCTTTGGGCGCCGGCCCGGTCTGCCTGATCTGATGCCCTCAACCCCCTCCTTTCTCTCCCGTCTTCTGCTGGCCTGGTTGCTGGCGGCCACGCTGTCGAGCCTGCCCGCGTTTGGCGCCACGCCGCTGGACCTGCCCGAACTCGATGCGCTGGTCGACTACAAGCCCAAAATCCCCTTACGGGTCTACACCAGTGACGGAGTACTGATCGGCGAGTTCGGCCAGGAGCGGCGGGACTTTGTGCCCATCCAGGAGATCCCCCTGATCCAGCGCCAGGCGGTGCTGGCGATTGAGGACGCGCGGTTTTACCAGCACGGGGGAGTGGACTACAAGGGTGTGGCCCGTGCCCTGATTGCCGATCTGACCGGTGGCATGAAGCAGGGTGCCTCGACCATTACGATGCAGGTGGCCCGCAACTTCTACCTCACGCGGGACAAGGTGCTGTCGCGCAAGCTCACCGAGGTGATGCTGGCCTACAAGATCGAGCGCACGCTGAGCAAGGACCAGATCCTGGAGCTCTACATGAACCAGATCTACCTGGGCCAGCGCGCCTACGGCTTTGGCAGTGCGGCCAAGGTGTATTTCGGCAAGCCGCTCAAGGACCTCAGCATCGCGCAGGCCGCCATGCTGGCCGGTTTGCCCCAGGCGCCCTCGGCCGGCAATCCGGTGGTCAACCCCAAGCGCGCACAGGCACGCCAGCGCATGGTGCTCAAGCGCATGCGGGACCTGAACTACATCACCGAAGCGCAGTACCAGAAGGCGCTGCAGGAGAACATCCGGGTGCGCATGGACAGCCAGGTGCACAGCAACCATGCGCTGTATGCCGCAGAGATGGTGCGTCTGGCCCTGGTAGCCCAGTTCAAGGAAGAGACCTACACCCGTGGCTTTGTGGTGACCACCACGCTGGTGCAGTCCGAGCAGGAGGCGGCCTACGAGGCGGTACGGCGCAATGTGCTGGCCTACGACCAGCGCCATGGTTACCGGGGACCGGAGGCTTTTGTGGCATTGCCCGCCAATGCGGTGGAGCGGCAAAAGCTGATCGAGGCCACGCTGCAGCAGCACCCGGCCAGCGACCGGCTGGTATCGGCGGTGGTGGTGGCCGCATCTGCGCAGAATGTGCGTGCCATGCTGGACAACGGTGACGAAATCACTGTGACTGGCGAGGGCTTGCGTTGGGCTGCTGCCGCACTGTCACCCAAGGCGTCTGCAGTACTGAAGATCAAGCCTGGTGCAGTGGTCCGCGTCGTACAGGATGGCAAGGGCCGATGGAGTATCAGCCAGTTGCCCAATGTGGGTGCAGCCTTCGTGGCGCTGAACAACCAGACCGGCGCTTACCGCGCTCTGGTGGGGGGCTTTGATTTCAATGCCAGCCAGTTCAACCATGTGACCCAGGCCTGGCGCCAGCCCGGCTCGGCCATGAAGCCGTTCATTTACGCTGCAGCACTGGACAAAGGCTATTCGCCCGCCACGCTGGTCAACGATGCACCGGTCACCCTGAGCAGTGCAGAAACCGGCGGCCAACCCTGGACGCCCCAGAACGACGACGCTGTGTACGACGGTGCGATCACACTGCGCACGGCACTGGCCCAGTCCAAGAACGTGGCGGCCGTGCGGCTGCTGCGCGCCGTCACGCCGCAGTACGCCCACGATTTCCTGCCGCGCTTCGGTTTCGATCCGGCCAAACAGCCGCAGAACTACACCCTGACGCTGGGCACCGGTTCGGTCACGCCGGTGCAGATGGCGGGCGCCTACTCGGTGTTTGCCAATGGCGGCTTCCAGATCAATCCGTACCTCATCCAGAAGGTGACCGATACGCGCGGCACCGTGCTGTTTGAAGCCAAACCGGTGGCCGTGGCGCAAGAGAGCGACCGCGTACTCGACGCGCGCAACGCTTTCGTCATGGGCAGCATGCTGCGCGAAGTCACAGTGTCCGGCACCGCTGCGGCAGCTCCGCGGGCGTTGGGTCGCCAGGACCTTGCTGGCAAAACCGGCACCAGCAGTGAAGCGTTTGACGGTTGGTTTGCCGGCTTCAGTGGTGCCACCACCGCTGTAGCCTGGATGGGGTATGACGAACCCAAGTCTCTGGGCGGACGCGAGTTCGGTGCCACGCTGGCCTTGCCGATCTGGATCGACTTCATGCGTGTGGCGCTCAACGGCAAACCTCAGCTGCCGGTGGTGCCGCCTGCAGGTGTGTCGTACGTGGCAGGTGACTGGGTGATTGACGAGTACAAGGACGCCAGTGGTGCGGGTTCCATCGATGTGGACCTGTTGCAGCGCCTCAAGGAGATGTTCTCTCGGTGACAGGCGGTTGGTGCGGGCTGTGCCAAGATGGCCCCATGACCCAACCTGCATTCTCCACCCTGCTTTACAGCGTTGACGATGGCATCGCCACCATCACGCTGAACCGTCCTGACAAATTGAACGCGTTCACGGCGCAGATGCGTGACGACCTGATCGCCGCGTTCGATGCCACCGATGCAGACGACGCCGTGCGCGCCGTCATCGTTACCGGGGCTGGCCGAGCCTTCTGTGCCGGTGCCGATCTTTCCACCGGTGGTCAGACCTTCGACTACGCAGCGCGGGCGGAGGAGGTGCGGGACAAGTACAAGGTGGGGGACGTGTACCGCGATGGCGGCGGCACCGTGACCTTGCGCATCTTTCAGAGCCTCAAGCCGGTGATCGGCGCCATCAATGGGGCAGCGGTGGGCATTGGCATGACCATGCAGTTGCCCATGGACATCCGTATGGCCAGTGCCGACGCGCGCTTCGGCTTTGTGTTTTCCCGCCGTGGCATCACGCCCGAAGCGGCGTCGTCCTGGTTCCTGGCACGCCAGGTCAGCATGCAGACGGCGCTGGAGTGGTGTTACACGGGCCGGGTGTTTGGCGCGCAGGAGGCGCTGGACCATGGCCTGATCCGCAGCGTGCACGCACCCGACGAGCTGTTGCCAGCGGCCCGCTTGCTCGCGCGCGAGATCGCCGACAACACGGCGCCGGTGTCGATAGCGCTGACGCGCCAGCTACTCTGGCGCATGGCCACAGCCGAGCATCCGATGGTTGCCCACAGCGTGGACAGCCGCGCGATCCAGTCGCGCGGCCAGTCGGCCGATGCGCGCGAAGGGGTCAGTGCATTTCTGGAAAAGCGCGCGCCGGTCTACCCGAACAAGGTCTCCACGGATATGCCGGACTTCTACCCCTGGTGGGACGAGCCCGCCTTCCGGTAAACCACAGCTGCGGCCTGCCCGTGGCCGCCATGTACGCCACTCGGCGTATTTCCCGAACTGGGCTGCTTCCCTACAGTTCTCCCATCGTGTCGCAAAAGCTGCTTTCTGCAGCTGGCGCACCACGACCCACGAACTGTTTACCAACCGGAGAAGCCCACATGCAACGCCAAGATTCCCGTCGCTTTACCCTGAAGGCACTCACCGCTGCCGTCGCCCTGACCACCTTGTCGGCAGTCCCCGCATTTGCTGCGGACACCATCAAGGTCGGTGTGCTGCACAGCCTGTCCGGCACCATGGCCATCTCGGAGACCGTGTTGAAAGACACGGTCCTGATGGCCATTGACGAGATCAACGCCAAGGGCGGTGTGCTCGGCAAGAAGCTCGAACCCGTGGTCGTGGACCCCGCCTCCAACTGGCCGCTGTTTGCGGAGAAGACAAAACAGCTGCTGACGCAGGACAAGGTCGCCGTGATCTTTGGCTGCTGGACTTCTGTGTCCCGCAAGTCCGTGCTGCCCGTGGTGGAAGAACTCAACGGCCTGCTGTTCTACCCCGTGCAGTACGAGGGTGAAGAGCTGTCCAAGAACGTGTTCTACACCGGCGCGGCACCCAACCAGCAAGCCATTCCCGCAGTTGACTATCTGATGAGCAAGGAAGGCGGCGGCGCCAAGCGCTGGGTGCTGCTGGGCACCGACTATGTCTACCCCCGTACCACCAACAAGATTCTGCGCGCCTACCTCAAGAGCAAGGGCGTGAAGGACACCGACATCGACGAGAAGTACACACCGTTCGGCCATTCCGATTACCAGACCATCGTGGCCGATGTGAAGAAGTTTGCTGCGGGTGGCAAGACTGCCGTGGTGTCCACCATCAATGGTGACTCCAACGTGCCGTTCTACAAGGAACTGGGCAATGCCGGCCTGAAGGCCAAGGACGTGCCCGTGGTGGCCTTCTCGGTGGGTGAAGAAGAACTGCGCGGCGTGGACACCAAGCCGCTGGTGGGCCACTTGGCCGCCTGGAACTATTTCATGAGCATCAAGAACCCGGACAACACCGCGTTCATCAAGAAGTGGTCCGACTACGCCAAGGCCAAGAACATCGCTGGCCACAAGGACAAGCCTTTGACCAATGACCCGATGGAAGCCACTTACATCGGTATCAACATGTGGAAGCAGGCGGTCGAGAAAGCCAAGTCCACGGACGTGGACAAGGTGATTGCAGCCATGGCTGGCCAGACCTTCAAGGCGCCTAGCGGCATTGTCAGCAAGATGGATGAGAAGAACCACCACTTGCACAAGTCGGTGTTCATCGGCGAAGTCAAGGCCGACGGCCAGTTCAACGTGGTTTGGAAGACACCTGGTCCTGTGAAGGCCAAACCATGGTCTCCGTACATCGAAGGCAACGACAAGAAGCCCGACGAGCCAGCGAAGAAGTAATTGATGTTGGCCGCTCGGTGATGCGTGGCGGCCAGAAGGGCCGGGAAAGCGATTCTGTTCGTGTCCCCCGGCCTTCGGCCTCCTCCTTTACCTCACTGAATCACTCCCCTAACCCTGCTGGCAAGTGACGTCTCCAGTTCTCGAAAGTTCTATGCTCACGCGCTTTTTCTTGTTGTTTGCTATGTTGTTTATAGCAACACATGCTTATTCCCTGACGGCTGAAGAGGCAAAGGCCATTGCAGTTGGTGAGGGGGACACGCGCATTGAGGCGCTGCGGGCATCCATTGCCGGTGCCGATGACAAGACTGCGCAGTTCATCCAGGCGCTGGCGGACGATGCCGTCAAGGTAGTGGGCGACAAGCCCCTGATCGTCAGGGATGGCAAGGGTGTGGATCCTGTGACGGGTGCCGAGGCCACGTTGCCGGACACCGCCGAAGACATCATGAACAACAACCGCATGCGCGGCGAGATTGACGCTGCGCTGGCTTCCCTGAAGCTGCTGTCACCGGACGCCACCGTGCGCCGTGAAGCAGTCAGGACGCTGCAGGGTGACGTGGATGAAAGCAAACTGCCCCTGCTCGACAAGGCGTTTGCACAGGAGTCCGTTGCCGACATCAAGGACACGCTGGGCATGCTGCGCGCCGCTGCCATGCTGGGCAGTGCCGACCAGTCCAAGCGCCTGGAAGCGGCCACCTTGCTGGCACAAAGCTCCCAGGCCGCGACCAAGACACTGCTGATTGAACGTCTGCAGGTGGAGGCAGACCCGGCCGTCAAATCGGCCCTGCAGCTGAGTCTGAGCAAAGTGGAGTCCCGGCTGGCCTGGGGCGACCGACTGGGTGCGATCTTCAGTGGTATCAGCCTGGGGTCCATCCTGCTGCTGGTGGCACTGGGCCTGGCCATTACCTACGGGTTGATGGGCGTGATCAACATGGCCCACGGCGAATTGATGATGATTGGTGCCTACGCCACCTATGTGGTGCAGGGGGTGTTCCAGAAGTATTTGCCCGGCGCGTTTGACTGGTATTTGCTGGCCTCGGTGCCCGTGGCCTTCCTGGCGTCGGCGCTGGTGGGGGCGGCACTGGAACGCAGCGTGATCCGCTTCTTGTACGGCCGTCCGCTGGAGACCTTGCTGGCGACCTGGGGCATCAGCCTGATGCTGATGCAGTTGGTGCGCACCCTGTTTGGTGCGCAGAACGTGGGTGTAGAGAACCCCAGCTGGATGAGCGGCGGAGTGCAGTTGATGGGCAACCTCTCCTTGCCCTACAACCGTCTGGTGATCGTGGGCTTTGCGTTGGCGGTGTTGGGCGGCGTATGGTTTCTGATCGAGAAAACCCGCCTGGGCCTGTTTGTGCGCGGCGTCACGCAGAACCGCCCAATTGCCTCCTGCATGGGCGTGAACACCGCGCGCATTGATACCTACGCTTTTGCATTGGGCTCAGGCATCGCCGGTTTGGCTGGCTGTGCGCTGAGCCAGGTGGGCAATGTGGGGCCCGATCTGGGCCAAGGCTACATCGTGGACAGCTTCATGGTGGTGGTGCTCGGTGGCGTGGGCCAACTGGCTGGAACGGTGTACGCCGCGCTGGGCCTGGGGATCCTGAACAAGTTTCTTGAAGGCTGGACCGGCGCGGTCTTGGCCAAGATCGCCGTACTGGTGTTCATCATCATCTTTATCCAGAAGCGTCCGCAAGGCATCTTTGCCATGAAGGGCCGGAGCGCAGAAGCATGAGCGCCGCGCCGGGCCGTCCCCAAGCAAGCTCGCACCGCAGCCCGCAGGGCGAAGGTATTTCAATGATCCCTACCTTGATTCTTCCTTCGAAAGCCCCTTTGCTCACACGCAGAGGCTGGAGCGCCTGGCTGGCCGCGCTGGTGGTGTTGTGTGCCCTGGCGCCAGTGCTCAACCTGTGGGTACCTGCCGACAGCGTGTTCCACCTGAGCGACTTTGCGGTGGGACTGATCGCCAAGATCATGTGCTACGCCATCTGCGCACTGGCCATGGACCTGATCTGGGGCTACACCGGAATCCTGTCGCTGGGCCACGGCCTGTTCTTTGCATTGGGCGGCTACGCCATGGGCATGTACCTGATGCGCCAGATTGGCCTGGATGGCAACTACAAAAGCACCTTGCCCGACTTCATGGTGTTTCTGGACTGGAAAACCCTGCCCTGGCACTGGACCTTCTCGGACAGCTTCATCGCCACGCTGTTCCTGGTGGTGGCCGTGCCGGGCCTGGTGGCGCTGGTGTTTGGCTACTTTGCTTTCCGCTCTCGCATCAAGGGCGTGTACTTTTCCATCATCACGCAGGCCATGACCTTTGCCGCCATGCTGCTGTTCTTCCGCAACGAAACCGGGTTCGGCGGCAACAATGGATTTACCGATTTCAAACGCCTGCTCGACATTCCGATTGCCACACCCAGCATGCGCATGACGCTGTTTGTGCTCACGGCCAGCACCTTGCTGGGGTTCTTTCTGCTGGCACGCTGGCTGGTCAATTCGAAGTTCGGCCGCGTACTGCAGGCAGTGCGCGATGCCGAGTCGCGGGTCATGTTCAGCGGCTACTCGCCCCTGGGCTACAAGCTCACCATCTGGACCCTCTCGGCCATGATGTGCGGCGTAGCCGGCGCGCTGTATGTACCGCAGGTGGGCATCATCAATCCCAGCGAAATGAGCCCGGCCAACTCGATCGAGATTGCCATCTGGGCTGCGGTCGGTGGGCGTGCCACGCTGATCGGGCCCATCGTGGGCGCCTTTCTGGTCAATGGCGCCAAGAGCTGGCTGACCGTGACTTATCCGGAATTCTGGTTGTACTTTCTGGGGGCGCTGTTCATCGGCGTGACGCTGTACCTGCCTGATGGGGTTGTGGGGCTGGTCAAGAAGTTAAAGGGAGGTGCGAAATGAACGACGCCGGGCCGCCCCAAGTCGTGAGGGCCCCCATGGGGGGCAGCGCAGCACATGCAATGGCAAGCGTGGGGGCTACTTTATGACTCCCGATCTATTGGAGCAAGGCGCCAAGCGCATCGAGGCCCGAATGGCCGCGCTGGCTGCCAACACCGGGCAAACCGAGTCGGGTGGTCGCAACGCGGGCTTCTCCCGCGTGCTGACCCAGGGCGAAGTAGATGTGACCCACGGGCGCATCCTCTACCTGGAGGATGTGCACGTCAGCTTTGACGGCTTCAAGGCCATCAATGGCCTGTCGCTGGACATTGCACCGGGTGAGTTGCGCTGCATCATTGGTCCCAACGGTGCAGGCAAGACCACCATGATGGACATCATCACGGGCAAGACACGGCCCAATTCCGGCACCGTGTTTTTCGGCAGCACCATTGATCTGCTGCGCCACAGCGAGCCCGAGATTGCGCAGCTGGGCATTGGGCGCAAGTTCCAGAAACCCACGGTGTTCGAGCAGCTCACGGTGTTCGAGAACCTGGAGTTGGCGTTGCATACCGACAAGGGGGTGAAGTCCTCCATGTTTTTTCGGCTGGATTCGGCGCAGGGCGACCGGCTGGCGGAGGTGCTGCACACCATCCACCTGGCTGACAGCGTGGGCCGCCAGGCGGGTAACCTCAGCCATGGGCAGAAGCAGTGGCTCGAAATCGGCATGCTGCTGATGCAGGAGCCCAAACTCTTGTTGCTGGACGAGCCCGTGGCGGGCATGACCGATGAGGAGACCGAGCGCACGGCAGAGCTGTTCCTGTCACTCAAGGGCAAGCATTCCCTGATGGTGGTGGAGCATGACATGAGCTTCATCCGCACCATCAGCGAAATCGTCACCGTGCTGTGCGATGGTTCGGTGCTGGCACAGGGCACGCTGGACCAGGTGCAAAGCGATGAGCGGGTCATCGAAGTCTATCTGGGACGCTGATCATGCTCAATGTAAAAAACATCAACCAGTACTACGGCGGCTCGCATATCCTGCGCGACGTCAGCCTGCAGGCCGAGCTTGGCAAGGTCACGGTCATCCTGGGGCGCAACGGCGTTGGCAAGACCACGTTGCTCAAGTCGATGATGGGTCTGGTGCCGATCAAGACGGGCTCCATCGAACTCGATAGCAAGCCCATCCAGCAGGCCACGCCGTACGAGCGCGCGCGCGCCGGTGTGGGTTTTGTGCCGCAGGGCCGCGAGATTTTCGGCCGTCTGACGGTGGAAGAAAACTTGCGCATGGGCCTGGCCTACAAATCCGCCAGCACGCCAATACCTCCCGAACTGTTTGACCTGTTTCCGGTGCTCAAGCAGATGCTGGGGCGCCGGGGGGGTGACCTGTCCGGTGGGCAGCAGCAGCAGTTGGCCATCGCGCGTGCACTTGCCGCCAAGCCCCGGGTATTGATTCTCGACGAACCCACCGAAGGCATCCAGCCCAGCATCATCAAGGACATCGGTCGCGTGATCCGCATGCTGGCGGATCGGGGTGACATGGCGATCGTGCTGGTGGAGCAGTACTACGACTTTGCGCAGGAACTGGCCGACAAGTACCTGGTGATGGAACGCGGCGCGGTCGTGGCCAGCGGCTTGGGCAAGGACATGGAAGCCAACGGCGTGCGCAAGCTGGTTGCCATCTAGTCCCGCTTACATCGACCAGATCCGGGGATTGGACGGGGCAATGCCCCACAACGCCGTGCGCCACACGTTGCGCAGCGAGCGCAGCAAATCCATCGCGGGTTCCACTACCGGTGCCATCACGCGCACCACCACCACTTGCGGATGGGGACTGGTGGCGCCACAGGCGGGTGCCAACGCATGCTGGGCGATCACCTCGCGCACGCTGTCCAGCGCCTGTTCCCGGCGGGTGCGCGTGAGCGGTGTACCTGCCACGAAGAAAAGCGAGGCCAGGCAGCGCTGGCCGGCCAGCCCCGTAGGGCCATCGAGCAGGCGGGTGTCACTGGCGGCAATGTTGCCGCGTTCCAGCCAGACGCCAGGCACTTCAATGTGTTGCTGGAACTGGCCTTGCACAAACGGCTGATCTGCGTGGGGCAACCCCAGGGCCGTGACATCCCAGCCGAGCAATTCTGCGCCTGGGGCCAGGTCCAGGGTCAGCCGATTTTCGGCCAGGCAGCCGCTGTAGCACAGCGCCTCTAGAGGCAGCCATTCCATGCGTGCGTCGGGTTCCAGCGTGAGGTGCGAATTCTGCGTTGCGGTCGCGCCGTCCGAGCGGTAGAAGCGTGTGGCGCCCGGCGTGGTGATGACGCCGTGGGCACCCGAGCCTGCACGTACCCTGATATCCAGTCTGTCCCCACCCACCAGACCTCCGGGCGGGTGCACCAGCACGTTGTGGCAAATCGCATCCTCTTCAGGGTACAGACTCTGCAGCACGCGCAGTGGGCCCGTATGCTGGTGGCGGGCCAATGTCCGGCCGGTTTCCAGGGCGTAATCGATGGAGAGGTGTGCGTGCCAGGACATGGGAGTTGATGGGGTCAGACGGTTTCAGTGTTGCAATTGGCGTGCCTGGATGTGCTGAAACCAAACAAAAAGCCCCTCATCGAGGGGCTTGATTGTGCAGGCAATCCGATGATTACTTGCAATACACGCGCGCAGTACGGGGAGTGTAAATACCGAAAGTGACCATGCCCAGGAGTACGTCCATGCCGCTTTGTTCGACTGCAACGCCTTCCACCTTCGCGGCACCACCGCAGACTTTGGCTGCATCGATGGTTTGCTTCTGGCCAATGCCGTTGACGAAGAAGGACTGGCTATCTTCTGCCTTGGGGGTTGGATTGACGCCCATTTCACCAGCAACGTTAAAACGCTGGTTGGCGCAACCTGCCAGCAGTGCGGCAGCGACCATGGCGGTCAGAACGGATTTATGCATCGAAATATCTCCCTGAAAGTTGTCATGCCCGCGATTCGGGCAAGACCATTATAGGGAGGCCAATTCTCAAAATCGTGGCAGATCCGGGTGCTTGATCTGACCGGCGCGCACCAGCATCTTGCCGTACTCGGCGCAGCGGTGCAGGGTGGGGATTACCTTGCCTGGGTTGAGCAATTCTTTGGTGTCAAACGCGTGCTTGATGCCAAACATCTGCGCGTTTTCTTCGGCGGAAAACTGCACGCACATGCTGTTGAGTTTTTCCACGCCCACACCGTGTTCGCCGGTGACGGTGCCGCCCATGGCCACGCTGGTCTCCAGAATATCGGCGCCAAACAGCTCGCAGCGGCGCAGCTGATCCGGGTCGTTGGCATCGAACAGGATCAGCGGGTGCAGGTTGCCGTCGCCGGCGTGGAACACGTTGGCGCAGCGCAACTGGTATTTCTTTTCCATCTCCGCAATGGCCAGCAGGATGTCGGCCAGGCGTTTGCGCGGGATAGTGCTGTCCATGCACATGTAGTCGGGGCTGATGCGGCCGGATGCCGGGAACGCGTTCTTGCGGCCGCTCCAGAAGCGCAAGCGTTCGGCCTCGTCCTTGCTAACGGCAATTGCAGTGGCACCGCAGCGGGTGAGCACCGCGCTCATGCGGCCGATTTCTTCTTCCACTTCCTCGGGCGTGCCATCGCTCTCGCACAGCAGGATGGCTTCCGCCGTCAGGTCGTAGCCTGCGTGCACAAAGTCTTCCACGGCAGCGGTCATGGGTTTGTCCATCATCTCCAGACCCGCGGGAATGATGCCAGCGGCGATGACGGAGGCGACTGCGTCACCGGCTTTGCGCATGTCGTCGAAGCTGGCCATGATGCAGCGCGCCAATTGGGGCTTGGGCACCAGCTTGACGGTGACCTCGGTGGTGACAGCCAGCATGCCTTCGCTGCCGACCACGATGCTGAGCAGGTCATAGCCGGGCTGGTCGAGTGCATCGCTGCCGAACGCAACGGGCTCACCTTCCATGGTGAAGCCACGCACCTTGACGATGTTGTGCAGGGTCAGGCCGTATTTGAGGCAATGCACACCACCCGAGTTTTCGGCCACGTTGCCGCCGATGGTGCAGGCGATCTGGCTGCTGGGGTCCGGTGCGTAGTACAGACCATAGGGCGCAGCAGCCTCGCTGATAGCCAGATTGCGCACGCCGCACTGCACCACGGCGGTCCGGCTACGCTTGTCGATCTTGAGAATGCGGTTGAACTTGGCCAGGGACAGCGTGACGCCCAAGGGGTGGGGCATGGCACCGCCCGACAGCCCGGTACCTGCGCCACGGGCCACCACCGGCACGTTCAGCGTGTGGCAAACCCGAAGCACGGCCGCCACCTGGTCCTCGGTTTCGGGCAAGGCCACCAGCAGCGGACGGGCGCGGTAGGCCGTCAGGCCATCGCACTCGTAGGGTGTGGTGTCTTCAACCTGGTACAGCAGCGCATGTTGTGGCAAATAGGGCTTTAGCCCCCGCAGAATATGCGCTAGCAGCTCTGATTTTTGTAGCAATTCACTGGCGGTGGGCGTTGCGGGTGCGTTCATGGTCGTGGCTTTGGCAAGGGTGGGTGCAACTCTACGGCAATTGGCGGGCCGTCGGTGTGAAAAAACTTCGCGTCAACCCACCGCTTTCTTCAACCAGTCGGCGAATGCGGCCACTTCCCAGCGGTCCATGGCACCCGTGCGCCAGCACAGGTAGTGGGCGTGGGGGCTGGGCACGTTGTTCTCATACAGCCGCACCAGCGACCCGTTCTCCAGCCAGGGCGCGCCCAGCTTCAACCGGATCAGGCCCACGCCCATGCCAGCGGCGGCGCCGTCGCACATCAGGCCAATGTCGTTGAACTGCGAGCCTTCTGCGGGTTCAGGCCAATCCAGTCCGTTGGCAGCAAACCAGGTGCGCCAGGGCTCCAGCGGGCTGCGCAGCAGGGGCAGGTTCTGCAGGTCCATTGGGGATTCGAAGGGGCCATGTTCGCGCACAAAGGCGGGGGAAGCCATCGGTGTGACGACGTCCTTGCTCAGACAGACATGCTCCATATCGGCATAGCGACCGGCACCAAAGCGCACCATCAGGTCGGCGTCTTCGGCCACCACGTCCAGCAAGGGGATGGAGACCTGCAAGGTCAGGTCGATCTCGGGGTAGGCGTCGGTGAACTGGCGCAACCGCGGGATCAGGATCGAGCGCGAGAACGTGGGAGTGACTGCCAGGCGCAGTTTGCGTTTGCCCGGTGCCGCAGCGGATGTGGGGAATTTCTGCAGGATGGCCAGCCCTTCGCGCACATGGGCGAGGTATTCGCTGCCTTCGGTGGTGAGTGAAAAATCGGCCCGACCAAACAGCTTGGTCCCAATGATCTGCTCCAGCTGTTTGACGCGGTGGCTCACGGCGCTGGGCGTGACGCACAGTTCCTCGGAGGCTTGTGTGACGCTGCGCAGGCGTGCCAGCGCCTCAAACGTCAACAGACACTGGATGGGAGGGATGCGTGCGGCGGTCATGCCCCCACTATAATTCGCGGCCCTTGCCCGTCCTCTTGTTCCCCCATTACCAGGCCCATTTTGGGAGCTGCCATGTCTGACACCCTCGCGGTTTTGCCGCAGTACCTGCTCCCCAAAAAACTGTTGACCGCACTGGCGGGAAAGCTGGCCGGAGCCCACGGAGGCGCGGCCACCACGGCGCTGATCCGGCGCTTCGTGAAACGCTACAACGTCAACATGGCCGAGGCGGCCAATCCGGACATTGCCAGCTACCCGACGTTCAACGATTTCTTTACCCGTCCCCTGCGCGCAGGTGTACGCCCGCTGGCGGCGGCGGACTTCATCAGCCCGGTGGACGGGGCGATCAGCCAGTTTGGCGCGATCGACAAAGACCAGATTTTTCAGGCCAAGGGTCACAGCTACAGCACTACTGCGCTGGTCGGTGGGGACGCTGCCCTGGGTGCCACTTTCAACGGGGGCAGCTTTGCCACGCTGTACCTCAGCCCGCGGGATTACCACCGCATTCACATGCCCTGCGATGGCGTGCTGCGCCGCATGGTGTATGTTCCGGGCGACCTGTTCTCGGTGAACCCAACCACGGCACGCGGTGTGCCTGGCCTGTTTGCCCGCAACGAGCGCGTGGTCTGCGTGTTCGACTCTGCGCACGGCCCGTTTGTGCTGACGCTGGTAGGCGCTACCATCGTAGGCAGCATGGCCACGGTCTGGCATGGTCTGGTGAACCCGCCACGTCTGCCGCAGGTCACCGAATGGCATTACGACGCGGGTAAGGTGGTCTTGCGCAAAGGCGAGGAGATGGGACGTTTCCTGCTGGGCTCTACGGTAGTGATGCTGTTCCCGCCGTCCACACTGGAGTTCAATCCGCAATGGGCGCCGGCCAAACCCATCGCCATGGGTGAGGCCATGGGGGAGCACCTGTCGCGCTGATGCCGCGGGCGTGCTAGTCTGCGCGCATCGTCATTGATTTTTACCGGAGCTGTTTATGCCAGGCCTGTTGTCCAACGTTGACCCGGACGGGTTGCTTGAGTTTTCGGTGGTGTACACCGACCGTGCGCTGAACCACATGTCGCAGCGCTTTCAGGGCGTGATGAAGGACATCTCCCGCATCCTGAAAGAGGTGTACCACGCCCCGTCGGCTGTGCTGGTGCCTGGCAGTGGTACTTTTGGCATGGAAGCCGTGGCGCGCCAGTTCGCGACCGGCAAGAAAGCCCTGGTCATTCGCAATGGCTGGTTCAGCTACCGCTGGACGCAGATCTTTGATATGGGAAGCATCCCTGCTGAGTCGACCGTGCTCAAGGCCCGCCGTGTGGGCGACAGCGCGCAGGCACCCTGGATTCCCTGCCCGGTGGACGAAGTGGTTGCCACCATTCGCGCCAAAAAGCCTGATGCGGTGTTTGCGCCGCATGTGGAAACTGCGGCCGGCATGATCCTGCCCGACGATTACCTGCGCAAGGTGGCGGATGCCACGCACGAAGTGGGTGGATTGTTTGTGCTCGACTGCATTGCCTCTGGCGCCATGTGGGTCAACATGGAAACCACGGGGGTGGACGTGCTGGTGAGCGCGCCGCAAAAGGGTTGGAGCGGTTCGCCTGCCTGTGCCATGGTGATGCTCAGCGAGCGTGCCCGTAAGGCCATTGACGGCACCACCAGCACCAGCTTTGCCTGCGACCTCAAGAAATGGCTGCAGATCATGGAGGCCTTTGAAGGGGGCGGCCATGCGTACCACACCACCATGCCGACCGACGCCCTGGCGCGACTGCGCGACGTGATGGAAGAAACCCGCGCTTACGGCTTTGAAAAAGTGCGCGCCGAGCAGATCGCACTGGGCACCAAGGTGCGTGCCCTGTTCGAGAGCCGTGGCATTGCCAGCGTGGCTGCCGAGGGTTTCAAGGCGCCTGGTGTGGTGGTGAGCTACACCACGGACCCCGGTATGCAGAACAGCAAGAAGTTTCTGGCATTGGGCCTGCAAACCGCTGCGGGCGTGCCTTTGCAATGCGACGAGCCAGCCGATTTTTCCACTTTCCGCGTGGGCTTGTTCGGCCTGGAGAAGCTGCACAACGTGGACCGCAGCGTGGGCCACCTGGCCGCAGCGCTGGACCAGATGGGTGTGATCGCACCGGCCAATGCAGCCTGAGCGTCGCTACTTAAAAATAACCGTTTTGTGGCCATTCAGCAGCACCCGGTGCTCGCTGTGCCACTTGACTGCGCGGGCCAGTACCTGGCTCTCGGTGTCACGACCCTGGGTGGTGAGGTCGTCCACGGTTTTGCTGTGGTCGACCCGGGCTACGTCCTGCTCGATGATCGGGCCTTCGTCGAGGTCTGCCGTCACGTAGTGGGCGGTAGCACCAATCAGTTTCACACCGCGGTCGTGCGCCTGGTAATAAGGCTTGGCACCCTTGAAGCTCGGCAGAAATGAGTGGTGGATGTTGATGGCGCGGCCGGCAAGTTTGCGGCACAGGTCGTCGCTCAGGATCTGCATGTAGCGCGCCAGCACCACCAATTCGGCACCTTCGGATTCAATGATCTCCAGCTGCTTGGCCTCAACCTGCGCCTTGGTGGCCGCCGTGACCGCAATGTGGTGGAAGGGCACGTTGTAGCTGGCAGCCAGCTGGTAAAAGTCGCGGTGGTTGGAAATGATGGCGCGGATATCGATGGGCAGCAGGCCGCTCTTCCAGCGAAACAGCAGGTCGTTGAGGCAGTGTCCCTCCTTGCTCACCAGCAGGACGGTGCGCATGGGTTGCGCCGTGGCATGCAGACTCCACTGCATCTGGTAGGGCGTGGCAAACATGCGCAACTGGGTTTGCAGATCACCATGCGTCAACTGGGAGCATTTGAACTGCACCCGCATGAAAAACAGGCCGGTGTCGGGGTCGTTGTACTGTGCGGCCTCTTCGATATTGCCGCCACGCTCCAGCAGGAAACCCGAGACGGCGTGGACCAGGCCCAGGCGATCGGGGCAGGACAGGGTAAGGATGTAGGTCTGACTCATAATGTTTGGATTGTCGCAGCAACACCCAACCCACAGGAGACACCTGCCATGAAGATCCAGCTTTTGGCCGCAGCAGCATTCGCCGCCGTTCTGCAGACTGGGTGTGCCATTCCGCCAACGGACCCTGCCGAAGTGAAGGCGCTGCGCCCCGGCATCCTGGCCGGCTACCTGCCTGCCGGTTCTTGGGTCAACAGTCTGGAACTGCTGCCGCCGCCCCCCGCTGCAGGGTCTGCGGCCCAGGCGGCCGACAGTGCGGCTTTCCAGGCCAGTCGCAAGTTCAAGGACAGTGCACGTTGGCAGCTGGCTGCCAAGGATGCTGAATTGATGTTTCCCAAGGCGGCGGATACATTCAGTTGCGCCCTGGGCGTCCCGGTGAGCGCAGAGGCCACGCCGCACCTGAATATGCTGTTGCGCCGCACCCTGGCCGATGCCGGACTGGCAACCTACCGCGCCAAAGACACTTACAAGCGCCAGCGTCCTTTCATGGCCGCGAACGATGCCATCTGCACACCGGTAGAAGAAACTTCATTGCGCAAGGACGGCTCTTATCCGTCCGGGCATGCCGCGCTGGGCTGGGCTTGGGGGCTGGTACTGACCGAGGTGGCGCCAGACCGGGCCAATGCGCTGACTCAGAGGGCATATGAGTTTGGTCAAAGCCGTGTGGTGTGTGGCGTGCATTGGCAAAGTGATGTGGACGCTGGCCGCCTGGTGGCCTCTGCCGTGGTGGCGCAACTCCATGGCAATGCAGATTTCAATGCCCAGTTGGCGCAAGCCCGCCGGGAATATGCGGCTACACGCGCTAAGGCAGCCCCGCAACCGGAATCCTGCGCCCTGGAGGCCAAGGCTTTTGCCAAATAGACGATTCCCTGCCCCGAGGCGGGGCGGGGAGCTCAGTGAACCACGACCGGGTTTTGCGCCAGTTCGGCGTACCGCTCCAGTGTGTCTTCCACTTCTTCCTGGGTGGGCGTGTTGACCTGCCAGGCCATGACGTGCTGCTGGAATAGCTCAGCCCAGGAGCCGTCCAGATAGACCTCCTTGCCGGCGCGTTTGTCCACGATTTCGAAGCCATGGCGCATCAGTGTGCGGGCGCTGGTGGGCCACTGCTCACTCTTGCTGGCACCCGACGGGTGCTGCTCCGGCGCTTCCGCGCTGGCCAGCATGTGGGTCACGGAATAGGTATCAGAGTCGTAAAGTGTGTGCATGGCGTGAGGGTGTCCTGTGTTGCAATGCATGTAAGAGCACTTGATCCGGTTTCAAGAGTAACAGCTATTTCCGGCCCGCAGACCCGTACTCAGGGTTTTTGTGTGGCACTCCATTGCTGGTCGGCAATATCGCCGTTGGCTTCCTTGAGCCGGATGCGTACCGGCATATAGGCCATTTCAGGCGCCAGCCAGACATCGGCCCGCGGTGAATACTCATTGGCAGGCGGGCGCGATAATTTAAGTGCCTTGATGGTGCCGCCTGGCAGGGTCAGTGTTTCCAGGTTTCCGACGGTAAAAGCCCAGGTCTCGGCCGACCGCGGACCAATGGCCTGGAAGGACAGCTCGGTGCCTGGTGGAAAGCGGCGCGGGTCTCCGCCGATCATGGACGCCACATGCATGAAGATGCTCAGCTGGTCCTGAGCGCCGGGCAGCATGGCGACATCGGGGGTGTTGGCGCTGAAGGTGACTTTGCCTTTGGATCTGTCAAAGTGCGCTGCCACTTCGCTGCGCACTTTGTCGCCAAAACGCAGGGGCTCCAGCCCATGGGCGCCCAACTGGCCCTTGCTGGTTTGCACCCGGCCAAACATCAGGATGCTGATTTCCATGCGGGCTTCGTAGGTCTTGCCGTCCTGAACCCACAGAAGCTCTCCATTGGCAAATACGGGAATGCCGCTTTTTTCACCCCTGACTTCGTATTTCAGCCGCACCGAGCCAGGTATCGCGTAATTCTGCAGCGCCTGTGTTTCCGACGGTTTGGTGCTGGCGGGCGTGGGCGTTTCAGTGACGGTGGTGGCCGCCGCCAGCTGGAGGTCTGGCGCGTCCTGGTTCGTCATCGCAGGTGATGCCTCTGTATTTGCTATCAAATCAGGAGCTTTCTGCGCAGGTTCTACGAGGGGTAGAGGGCGAATTCTCTTGAACTCCGTTGGCTGAGCCTGGGTCTTGACGGTACGGCTGGGAGCTTCCTGGCGCACCACATCCTGCGCCACCGGCATGATGGTGCGGGTGGTGAAGGTCATTGCTACGGGCTGGGCGTCCTGTGGTTGCAATGGAATTGTTGCAGACGGCAAGGCATGCAACAGGCCCCAGTGGGCCAGCAGTACGCCCACGGTCACCGCCGGCCACCGGCCCCACAGACGTTGGGCCCGTGGCAAGTCGGGGTCAGGAATGTTCAGTGTGCTGCGCATGGATTGGGATGGTTAGGGACAACAGAATGTCCCTAACAACGTTTTCAGTGTAAGCCACGGTAACAAAACACGCGAAAATAAGCCCATGAAACTTGCAAGCTACAAAGACGGTTCCCGCGACGGCCAGTTGGTTGTGGTTTCCCGCGACCTGACCCAGGCAGCCTACGCTTCGAATGTTGCCAATCGGCTGCAACAGGTACTGGATGACTGGAACTACCTGTCGCCCCAATTGCAGGACGTGTACGACGCCCTCAACGCGGGTCGGGCGCGCCATGCCTTTCCGTTTGACCCGGCACAGTGCATGGCACCGCTGCCGCGTGCCTACCAGTGGGCCGATGGTTCGGCGTACCTCAACCATGTGGAATTGGTGCGCAAGGCGCGTGGCGCCGAAGTGCCTGCGAGTTTTTACACCGATCCACTGATGTACCAGGGTGGTAGCGACGATTTTCTCGGACCCCAGGACCCCATCGTGTGCGCCAGCGAGGCGTTCGGTATCGACTTCGAAGCGGAAGTGGCGGTCATCACCGGCGACCTCCCCATGGGCTGCGCGGCGGACCGGGCCATTGATGGCATCCGTCTGGTCATGCTGGCCAATGATGTGAGTCTGCGCAACCTCATTCCCGACGAGCTGGCCAAAGGGTTTGGCTTTGTGCAGAGCAAGCCCGCCACGGCCTTCAGCCCGGTGGCAGTCACGCCCGACGAGTTGGGTGAATCCTGGGCCAAGGGCCGGGTGCACCTGAGTCTGCAAAGCACCTGGAACGGCCGCAAGGTCGGCATGTGCGACGCCGGTCCGGAGATGACATTCCACTTCGGTCAGCTCATCGCCCACCTGTGCAAGACCCGCAATGTACGCGCCGGTTCCATCATTGGTTCAGGCACCGTGAGCAACAAGGGCGTGGAGAAAAAAGGGCGGACGGACTGGCCCAACGGCTACAGCTGCATCGCTGAAAAGCGCGCCATGGAAACCATCCAGGATGGACAGCCCAGCACCGAATTCATGAAGTACGGGGACACCATCCGCATTGAGATGAAGGGGCGCGATGGTCTCAGCGTGTTTGGTGCCATCGACCAGGATGTGGTGCCACCCGAAGTCAAGGTGCGGCCCGGTCGCCCGACAGCGGCCGCTATCCCTGACCCCAGCGCATTGAACCAAACCAGCGAGACCCCAGAATGAAAACCAAAGCCGCCGTTGCCTGGAAAGCAGGCCAACCATTGACCATTGAAACCGTGGATCTGCAGGGCCCCAAGTTCGGGGAAGTGCTGGTGGAAATCAAGGCCACCGGCATCTGCCATACGGACTACTACACGCTCAGCGGTGCCGACCCTGAAGGCATCTTCCCCGCCATCCTGGGCCACGAAGGCGCTGGCATTGTGGTGGACGTGGGTCCCGGTGTGACCACGCTCAAGAAGGGCGACCACGTCATTCCGCTCTACACCCCCGAATGCCGCCAGTGCAAATTCTGTCTATCGCGCAAGACCAACCTGTGCCAGCTGATCCGTGGCACGCAGGGCAAGGGTCTGATGCCTGACGCCACCAGCCGCTTCAGCCTGAATGGCGAGCCGATCTTCCATTACATGGGCACGTCCACGTTCAGCAACTACACCGTCGCACCTGAAATTTCACTGGCCAAGATCCGTGAAGACGCTCCGTTCGACAAGGTCTGCTACATCGGCTGCGGCGTCACCACCGGCATCGGCGCAGTGATCTTCACCGCCAAGGTGGAGGCGGGTGCCAACGTGGTCGTATTCGGGCTGGGCGGCATTGGGCTGAACGTGATTCAGGGCGCGAAGATGGTGGGCGCCGACAAGATCATTGGCGTGGACATCAACCCCGCACGCCAGGAGATGGCACGCAAGTTCGGTATGACGCACTTCATCAACCCCAAGGAAGTACAAGCAGCGGGTGGTACGGTCGTCGACGCCATCGTGCAACTCACCGACGGCGGTGCGGACTACAGCTTTGAATGCATTGGCAACACCCAGGTCATGCGCCAGGCGCTCGAATGCACCCACAAGGGCTGGGGCCGCAGCATCATCATTGGCGTGGCCGAGGCCGGTGCTGAAATCTCTACCCGCCCATTCCAGCTCGTCACGGGCCGCAAGTGGGAAGGCTCGGCCTTTGGTGGCGCCCGCGGCCGCACCGATGTGCCCAAAATTGTGGACTGGTACATGGAAGGCAAGATCAACATCGACGACCTGATCACCCACACCATGCCGCTCGAAGACATCAACAAGGGGTTCGATCTGATGAAGCGCGGCGAGTCGATCCGTGGTGTGGTGATTTATTGATGACCACTTCGACGGACTTCAACCTGCAAAGTGAGCACGTCTGTTTTGGTGGCGTGCAGCGCTTTTACCGGCATTTCTCCGCAGAGATCGGGCTTCCCATGGGCTTCGGGGTGTATCTGCCTCCGCAAGCCAGTAAGGGTCCTGTGCCGGCGCTGGTGTTCCTGGCCGGGCTGACCTGTACCGAAGAAACCTTTGCTTTCAAGGCAGGAGCCCAGCGCGTCGCATCCGAACTGGGGCTGGCGCTGATTACGCCCGACACCAGTCCGCGCGGCGCCGGCATTGTGGGCGAAGCCGACCATTGGGAGTTTGGCGTGGGCGCCGGCTTTTATCTGGATGCCACCCAGGCGCCGTGGAGCGGCCATTGGTGCATGGAAAGCTACTTGCTGCGCGAGCTGCTGCCGCGCATGTCGCAGGAATTGCCGCTGGATGGTGAGCGGCTCGGGATTACCGGCCATTCCATGGGCGGACACGGCGCACTGACGCTGGCGCTACGGCATCCCGGCATGTTCAAGTCGCTGTCAGCGCTGGCACCGATTTGCGCGCCAACGCAATGCCCCTGGGGCAAGCATGCATTTACCGGCTACCTGGGGCAGGACGAAAGCACCTGGGCCGCCCACGATGCCAGTGCTCTGATGGCTGCGCAAACGCGCGCGCCGTACCCCGGCGGCATACTGGTGGACCAGGGGCTGGCCGACAAGTTTCTGGAGGTTCAACTGCATCCGCACTTGCTGGAAGCGGCCTGTGCCAGTGTGGGCCAGCCATTGGAATTGCGTCGCCATGCGGGCTACGACCATGGCTACTATTTCATCAGCACCTTCATCGAAGACCACCTGCGCCACCATGCGCGGGCGCTAGCAGCCTGAGAGGGCTCAGCCGCGGGCCAGTTGCAGCGCGAAGGTCTTGAAACCGCGCAGCATCATTTCAATCGCCACCGACACCAGCACCAGTCCCATCAGCCGCTCCACCGCGGTGACGAGTCGATCGCCAATGATGCGTTGAATACGCTCAGCCGACACCAGCACGATGGCGCTGATAGCCATGGTGACGCACAGCGCGCCAATCCACTCGATACGCTTGTCGGGCTGCTGCGATACCAGCAACAGCACCGTCGCCAGGGCTGACGGCCCAGCAATCGCGGGCACAGCCAGCGGCACGATCAGCGGTTCCCGCAACTGCTCGGAATCCGGTCCAGGCGGTGGGGGAAACACCATGCGCAGTGCGATCAGGAACAGGATCACGCCGCCGCCAATCTGCAGGGCCAGCTCGCTGAGATTCATCACCCGCAGAAAGCTCTCGCCTACAAACATGAAGGTCAGCAGCAGTCCAAATGCGATGGCGATCTCGCGCAGGATCACCCAGGGGCGCCGTTGGGGGGGAACGTGTTTGAGCGCGTTGGCAAAGATCGGGATATTTCCGATCGGGTCGGTGATCAGAATCAGCAGGATGGTTGCTGACCAAAAGGTGTAGTTCATCATGGTGTGTAAACCGTATCGAGCGATTGGAACCCCTTGATCTCAATCGGATTGCCAAATGGGTCCAGAAGAAACAGGATCCATTGTTCGCCAGGCTGGCCGGCAAAACGCAGCTGTGGCTCCAGTACAAAGGCCGTGCCCGCATCCGTGAGGCGCTGGGCGAGGGCCTGCCAGTCCGGCAGTGCCAGCACCAGGCCAAAGTGGGGCATGGGGACCAGGTGGTCGCCTACATGGCCGGTGTTGGCGGTGGGAAAAGGCTGGCCCAGATGCAGCGAGAGCTGGTGGCCAAAGAAATCAAAGTCGACCCAGGTCGCAGTGCTGCGACCCTCGGCGCATCCCAACACGCCGCCGTAAAAACGGCGTGCGATGTCCAGGTCGGTGACGTTGAAAGCGAAATGAAACAAACTGCGCATGCGCGCAGGATAGCAGCCCCGCAGGCCGCTTTCCGCCGGTCAGGCCTTTTCGGCTTTTTCCTGGCAGTGGATGCAACGGGGCGCTTCAGGCGTGGCCTGCAGGCGTGCTGCAGCAATATGAACACCGCAGTCGGTGCACTCGCCGTAGGTGCCAGCCGCAATGCGTTGGAGTGCGGCTTCCACTGCGTCCAGTTCGGTGGTTTCGCGGGAATCCAGTGTCAGTTCCAGCTCGCGCTCGGTGGTGGTCTGGGCCTGGGAGTCTTCGCGGCGCGAGAAGTGCTCTGCCGATGCCTCGGCACGGGTCACGTCACCGCCGCGCAGGGTGGCCAGCTGACCCAGCAGCGATGCACGCTGTTCCAGCAGTTGGGCTTTGAAGGGGGTGGTGTCGAGCTTGGTCATGGTGCAGTCAGTCAATGGATTGGAAATACAAGTATCCATCATGCGCGGACGCGCGTCGATGGTCTTTGACTGAGGTCAAGCTTTGGCAGCGTCCGGAAATGGGCTGATAATGCGGCCGATGACGCTTTTGCAAGCCCTTCGCCACTCCAGACTGATCGCCCGCTCCGTGCTGGCGTGGTTTGTGTTGTCGATGGCGGTTGCCGTTGCGGCACCCGTGGTGCAGCCGCACACCAGCGTTCTGGTGTGTTCGGCGTCTGGTGCCATCCAGCTGGTGGATACCAGCAGTGATGATGGCGTGGCACAAGGCAGCCATACGCTGGATTGCGTGTTGTGTCTGGCACTGCACGCAGCGCCTCCGGTGGCAGTCGATCTTGCAGCTTCGTCCAAGGCAACTTCTGGCCCTGTAGGCTTCCGGGCACTGGCGCCCGTGGCTTATCGCAGCGATGCCACATTGGCCGCGCGCGCTCCCCCCGCTCTGATCTGAACCGGCTTCGCGCCGACATCCCCGCCGGTTAGCTGCAGGTCCTTTGACTTGCCGTGCTGCACATCCGTCCCGCGGGCGGTCACGCCCACTGAAACCCATTTTTTACCAAGGAAGACCCATGAAAAAATCGACTCTCGTTGCTGCCACCCTGCTGGCCACCACTCTTTCCATCCAGGCATTTGCCCAGACCGTCGAAGTGAAAGACGCCTGGGCACGCGCCACCGTGCAAGGCCAGATGGCCACCGGCGCGTTCATGAAGCTCACCGCCAAAGAAGGCTCTCGCCTGGTAGCCGCTTCGTCGCCGGTTGCGGGTGTGACGGAAGTGCATGAAATGGCCATGGACAACAACATCATGAAAATGCGTGCCGTCCCCGGTCTGGACCTGCCAGCAGGCAAAGCTGTGGAACTCAAGCCTGGCGGCTACCACGTCATGCTGATGGACCTGAAGGCACCCCTGAAGAAGGACACCACGATCCCCCTGACCCTGGTGTTCAAGGATGCCAGGGGTGTGGAAAGCAGGACCGAACTCAAGGTGCCGGTGAACACGGCTGCGCCGATGGCCGAGCACAAGCACTGAACCACTGCCGCTGCACCGCTGCTGCGTGTTTTCCGGGGTGTCCAGAAGGAGTACAGTGGAGTAAGCTGCATGTAGCAGAGATAACCACCCCTTTGGAGACACCATGAGCGATTCAGACACCAGCGGTTTTGGCAAGTTCGTCCCCGGTTTTGACTTTCTGCAAAACCTGGCCAAAGGGGCCACCAACAACATCCCGCAGATGCCCAACCTGGGCAACTGGGTGGCTCCCACGCTGAATGTGGAAGAGCTGGAAAAGCGCATTGACGAACTCAAGGCGGTGCATTTCTGGCTGGAGCAGAACTCGCGCGCGCTGGGTGCCACCATCCAGGCACTGGAAGTGCAGAAGATGACACTGGCCACCCTCAAAGGCATGAATTTCAACATCGGGGACGTGGCCAACGCGCTCAAGCTGAAGGCGGCGGATTCGGTGTACTCCGGTGTGCAGCGCGTGACAGAGAAGGCGGCGTCCACCGCCAAGACCATATCGGACGTTGCTACCAGCAGCACGCCTGCAGCTACCGCAGCCAAGGCGGTCAAGGGCGCCATGCCCGCTGCGGGTGTGGCCGGGCTGGTCGACCCGCTGAACCTGTGGGGTTCATTGACCCAGCAGTTCCAGCAGATTGCAGCGGGCGCCATGAAGGAAGCCACCACCAAGACCGCCATGGACATGACCAAACACATGGCCACCGGCATGGCCAAGGAAGCCATCAAGTCCGCCAAAGCCGCAGGCAAGAAAGCGGTGGTCAAACGCACCACGCGCAAGACAGCGGCCAAAAAGACCACTGCGCGCTAAACGCAGTCTGAACCATCGGCCCAGGTCAGGCCATGCAACTCTTCCCCTACGGCCACGCCACCCATCCGCAATGGCAGATGGCGGCTGCCTTGGTGCTGGCCCAGGTGCGCGCACAGATGGCTCTGCATGGCTATGCCACGGCCCCCACGCTGGCCTTGCTTTACATCACCGACCACTATGCCGCGCAGGCGCAGGACATTCTGGAGCACTTGCAGGCAGAGCTGCCGCTGGTGACCGACTGGTCTGGCACGGTGGGTGTGGGCATTGTGTCCAACAACGTGGAGTACTGGGATGAACCCGCCCTGTCCCTGATGCTGCTGGAACTTCCCAGCGACCAGCACCGTGTGTTCTCCGGTGTGGCTCCGCTGGGTATGGGGTTTGAGGCGCACACCGCGCTGGTCCATGCCGATGGCGACGCCGCGGACCTGGCCGAACTGGTGGAAGAGATGGCAGCCCGCACCGATGCGGGCTATGTGTTTGGAGGCGTCTCCTCCAGCCGTACCCGCAGCCTGCAGTTTGCTGTGGGCGGCAACGGCAATATCCGTGGCCATGGAGCGGCCAGCGGCGTCTTCAGCGGCGGGCTGAGCGGTGTGGCGTTCGGTCGTGAAGTCGGCCTGATCTCGCGGGTGACGCAGGGCTGCATGCCGGTGTCTTCGGTGCACACCGTGACCGGGGCCGACCACAATGTGGCGGTGGGCCTGGATGGGGAGCCGGCACTGGACGTGATGCTGCGGGATCTGAAAATCTCGCTCGACCAGCCTCAACAGGCTCTGGAAGTGGTGCGCGCTACGCTGGTAGGGCTGGTGCGCTCCGGTGAGGCCGCCCAGCCCAATGGTTCGCTGCACCGCACCGGCAATTTTGGCGATGCGGTGACGGTGCGCCACATCATTGGTCTGGACCCGGGGCGCCGTGGCGTGGCCGTGGCATCCACCGTGGAAGTGGGTGCCCAGCTCACCTTCTGCCAGCGCAATGTGCAGGCGGCGCGTGCCGATTTGATGCGGGTGTGTGCAGAGATCCGCGAAGAACTGGAGCCACAGGACGTGTCGCTGGAAATCGCACATGCGGTACAGGCGTCGGAACTGGAAGCCGCACCCCACCCGGCGCGGCGTATTGCCGGTGCGGTGTATGTGAGTTGCACCGGCCGGGGTGGCGGCCATTTTGGTGGGCCCAGTGCCGAGATGCAGCTGGTGCGCCGTGCGCTGGGCGATGTGCCGCTGACCGGTTTTTTTGCGGGCGGTGAGATTGCCCACCACCATGTGTATGGCTACACCGGGGTGTTGACGGTATTTATAGTCAAATAGGCCATTGGCCTCCGTGGAATAAGCGTATGCAGCTATAAATATTATAGCAATCCAGCTTAGACTCCGCGCGCACGCTCCGCTTTGAACTGTGCACGGAACGCGGCAAACGTTCCTGTATCGAGCGCGTTGCGCACCTCCTGCATCAGGTTCAGGTAGTAGTGCAGGTTGTGTACCGTAGCCAGCATCGGGCCGAGCATTTCGCCGCAGCGGTCCAGGTGGTGCAGGTAGGCGCGGCTGAAGCCCTCGCGGCCACCGTGGTCCCAGCTCACCCCGGAGGTGCCGGCGCAGGCGTAGCAGGTGCAGGTGGTGTCTATGGGCTGGTGGTCGGTCTTGTGGCGCGCGTTGCGCAGTTTCAGGTCGCCATAGCGGGTGAAGATGGTGCCGTTGCGTGCGTTGCGGGTGGGCATCACGCAGTCAAACATGTCCACACCCTCGGCTACACCCTGCACCAGGTCCTCGGGCGTGCCCACGCCCATCAGGTAGCGCGGCTTGTGGGTCGGCAGCAAATGCGGCGTGTGCGCCATGATGCGCAGCATCTCGTCTTTGGGCTCGCCTACGCTCACACCACCCACGGCGTAACCCGGGAAGTCCATGGCCACCAGGGCTTCGAGTGATTCCTGGCGCAGGCTCTCGAACATGCCCCCCTGCACGATGCCGAACAGCGCGTTGGGGTTGTTCAATCGCGCGAATTCATCTTGCGAGCGTTTGGCCCAGCGCAGACTCATTTCCATCGAGGTGCGCGCTTCGCGCTCGGTGGTGATGTGGCCCGCCGCCTTGTCGCCCTGCCAGTACGGTGTGCACTCGTCGAGTTGCATCACGATGTCGGAATTGAGCGTGGTCTGGATCTGCATGCTCACCTCAGGTGACATGAACAGCTTGTCGCCATTCACGGGGCTGGAAAAGTGCACACCCTGTTCGGTGATCTTGCGCATGGCGCCCAGGCTCCACACCTGAAAACCACCCGAGTCCGTGAGGATGGGTTTGTCCCATTGCTCGAACTGGTGCAGGCCACCAAAGCTTTGCATCACCTCCGTTCCGGGGCGCATCCACAGGTGAAAGGTGTTGCCCAGAATGATCTGCGCGCCCATGTCATGCAGGCTACGCGGCATCACGCCTTTGACCGTGCCATAGGTGCCTACTGGCATGAAGATGGGGGTTTGCACCACGCCGTGGTTGAGCGTGAGCGTGCCGCGGCGGGCGTGGCTGGAAGGGTCGGTGGCGAGCAGGTCGAATTTGAGCATGGGGCATATTGTCCTGGATACCCGCGCGCAAGCCGCTCGCGCCGGGTTGGGGTAGCCGTCAGTCACCAAATTGTCACAGCGCAGACATAGGATGCCGGCTTACTTTAGGACGGTCCATGTTGCGCTCTACACCCATGATTCAGGCAGCCATTGTGCTGGCTTGCACCCACGCCCTGATGCCCGCGTTGGCACAAAACCCTTCCACGGTGGTCGGCCCGTATTTCAACCGTATCGCCACCTTCGAGGCACATCGCAACGTCCCGGCCGGGCGCACGGTCAGCAAAAAGTCGGTCGCCGAAATTGTGGCGGCCAGTGCCGATGGCCGCTGGCTGGCCTATACCGATGCCGAGCAGCAGGGTATTGGCTTCATCGACATTGCCAACCCCGCGCAGCCCCAACCCGCCGGTTTTGTGCCGGTGGACGGCGAGCCCACTTCGGTGGTGTTTGCGCATGACAAAGTGCTGGCGGTGGTGAGTTCCACGCGCCAGTTTGACCAGCCCGAGGGGCACCTCGCGGTGCTCGATTGGGCCAGTCGCAAGGTGGTGGCGAAATGCAATCTGTACGGCCAGCCGGACTCCATCGCCCTGGATCCCGGAGCCCGGCACGCAGTCATCGCGATGGAAAACGAGCGCGACGAAAAGCGCAACAAAGGGGCCATGCCCCAGTTGCCCGGCGGCAATCTGAGCATTGTTCCGCTGGATGCGAAGGGCATGCCGGACTGCACGCGCCTGCATCCTGTGGCATTGGATGGCCTGGCCGACATTGCGACGGGTGATCCGGAACCCGAGTTCGTCAAGGTCAATCGCCAGGGTGTGGCTGTGGTGTCCTTGCAGGAGAACAACCACCTGGTGCTGGTCGATGTCGCCAAGCGCACCGTGTTGGGGCACTTTTCCGCCGGCAGCGTGAACCTCAAGGAAGTGGACAGCAAGCGCGATGGCAACATCCAGCCCACCGACACCCTGAACAATGTCATGCGGGAGCCCGATGCTGTGGCCTGGCTGGACGACACGCGCTTTGTGACAGCCAACGAGGGCGACTACAAGGGTGGGTCGCGCAGTTTCTCCATCTTCAACACCGACGGCAGCGTGGCCTGGGACAGCGGCAACTTCCTGGACCATGAGGCCATCCGTCTGGGGCACTACCCGGAAGCGCGTTCCGCCGCCAAGGGCAATGAGCCCGAGGGCATTGAGGTCGGCCTGTTCGGAAAGGACCGCCTGATATTTGTCGGGTCCGAACGTTCCTCGCTGGTGACGGTGTGGCGTGACCGGGGTGTTGGGCAGCCGCCGCAGTATCTACAGGCGCTGCCGGCAGGCAGTGGGCCCGAAGGCCTGCTGGCGATTCCGCAGCGCAACTTGCTGGTGGTGGCCAGCGAGAACGATGGTGCAGCCCGCTCCAGCGTGATGATCTACCAGCGTGGTGCTGCCGAACCGGCATACCCCACTCTGATGTCCAGTGACAGCGCCAGCGGTACCCCGATTCCCTGGGGCGCGATCTCTGGCTTCTCGGCCGACCGCAAGCAGCCGGGAAGCCTGTGGGCTGTCACCGACAGTGTCTATGCCACGACGCGTATTCTGCAGATTGACGCCAACTTCAGCCCGGCGCTGGTGACGTCTGCCATCACCGTCACCAAAGGCGGCAAACCGGTCGGATTTGACGGTGAAGGCATTGCCCAGCGCGCCGATGGCGGGTTCTGGATTGCGTCCGAGGGAGATCCTGACAAGAAGGGAGGCGCCCTGAAGGACCTGCTGGTGCGTGTGAACGCCAAGGGCGAAGTGCAGGAAGAGATCGCCTTGCCCGAAAGCCTGAGCCGCCATGCCGTGCGCTTCGGACTCGAAGGCGTGACGACCACCGGCGAGGGGGAGCAGGAAGCCGTTTGGCTGGCCGTGCAGCGTGAGTGGAAAGACGATCCCAAGGGGATGGTGAAGATTCTGCGCTACACCCCCGCCACCCAGGCCTGGGGCGTACTGCACTACCCGCTGGACACCACGACCGCATCGGGTGGCTGGGTGGGTTTGTCCGAAATTACGGCCGTGGGCAACGACACCCTGGTGGTGATTGAGCGCGACAACCAGTTTGGCGACCAGTCCCTCAAGACACTCAAGGCCTTCTCCGTGGCCGGGCTGCAGCCTGCGGCCCCGGGGGATGCCAACGTGCCTGTCGTGCGCAAGCGTCTGGTGCGCGACCTGGTGCCGGATTTGCAGAAGCAGCGCGGCTATGTGCTCGACAAGGTGGAGAGCTTTGCCATCGATGCAGCGGGCGACGCCTTTGCCGTCACGGACAACGACGGCGTGGAAGGCGGGGCCAGCGGTGAAACGCAGTTCCTGCGTCTGGGTAAACTGCCGGCCCTGCGCTAACCCTGGCGCTCCAGCAGCATGGCATCGCCATAGCTGAAGAAGCGGTACTCGCGCGCAATCGCCTCGCGGTACAGCGCCATGATGTGGTCGTAGCCTGCAAAGGCGCTGACCAGCATCATCAGGCTGGATTTGGGCAGGTGGAAGTTGGTCACCAGCAGGTCCACCAGCTGGAACGCAAACCCCGGCGTGATGAAGATGGTGGTGTCGCCGCTGGTCTTGCCGCTCTGGGCCCAGCTTTCCAGTGTGCGAACCGTCGTGGTGCCCACCGCGATGATGCGGCCGCCACGCGCCTTGCAGTCGGCAATGGCGTCCTGTGTGGCCTGCGGAACCTCGTACCACTCGCTGTGCATCTGGTGTTCGGCCAGGTTCTCGGTCTTGACGGGCTGGAAGGTGCCGGCACCCACATGCAGCGTCACGTGCGTGCGCTGCACGCCCATCGCATCGAGTTGTGCCAGCAGTGCTTCATCAAAGTGCAATGCGGCCGTCGGTGCAGCCACCGCCCCCGGATTCTTGGCGAAGACCGTCTGGTAGCGCTGCGCATCTTCAGCCGAGTCGGCATGGGTGATGTAGGGCGGTAGCGGCACGTGGCCGTGGCGTTCCATCAGGGTGTACGGGTCGTCACCGTGGTCGTTGCTCAGGACAAACCGGTAGAGCGGACCTTCGGCGTTGGGCCAGCGGCCCAGCAGGGTGGCGCACAGGCCGTCGTCATGGCCGCTGGCGCACACCAGCTTGATCGTGGCGCCCACTTCGGGCTTCTTGCTGACCCGCATATGGGCCGCAACCTGGTTGCCCCCGAGTACGCGTTCAATCAGCAGCTCCACCTTGCCACCGGTGGCCTTTTCGCCAAACAGCCGGGCATTGATGACCTTGGTGTCGTTGAACACCAGCAGGTCGCCTGTGTTGAGCAGCGTGGGCAGTTCACGGAAGATGCGGTCCACCGGTGGGGTGGTACGACCGTCGAGCAGGCGCGAGCCGCTGCGCTCGGGCGCGGGGTGCTGGGCGATCAGGGGTTCGGGTAGCGCGAAATCGAAATCGCTGAGGGTATAGGTACGTGGCTTATTCAATTTTGGCACCCGAAGCCTGCACGATACCCTTCCACTTGGCGTAGTCGGTCTTGAGCAGGTTGGCAAATTGGTCGGGTTTCATGGCCTGGGGTTCGGCGCCCTGGGCCAGGATGGCGGCTTTGACGTCCGGGTTGGCGAGCAGTTCGTTGACCTTGGTGTTCATGGTGGTCACGACCGCTGCAGGAGTGCCGGCGGGCATGAACAGGCCATACCAGGTGGCTACATCAAAGTCTTTGTAGCCTGACTCCGCCACGGTAAGCACCTCGGGCAGTGAGCTGCTGCGTGTGGCCGAGGTGACTGCCAGGGCCCGCAGTTTGCCGGCCTTGAGTTGTGCAATGGCCGAGGGCAGCGACGACACCAGCAGGTCCACATTGCCCGCCAACGCATCCATCAGTGCCGGGTTGGAGCCCCTGTACGGAATGTGGCGGATGTTGATGCCCGCGGCTTTTTCAAACAGGTGGCCGGCCAGATGGATGGTGGT
>Ga0209277_10000045_pt1 | contig 67284 bp, 61 predicted proteins | sample JI81AbrownDNA_FD_187503 | JGI IMG/M metagenome (GOLD analysis project Ga0209277, IMG submission 187503) | Wastewater effluent complex algal communities from Wisconsin, to seasonally profile nutrient transformation and Carbon sequestration -... | ecosystem: Engineered > WWTP > Effluent > Algae... | reverse complement strand
ACCGGGTCTCGACAAGCTCGACCGACCGAAGGGCTCGACCGACCGACCGAAGGGCTCGACCGGCCGATGGAGCTCGACCACCCATCGAGGGAACTCACAGCGTCCTGACAGTTGAGTCCGAGTGTTCGCCACGCACTATGGACAGCAACGACAACCTTGACGAATAGGAGTACGCACATGGGTCCCAGAGGTGGTGGTGGAGGTTTCGGCTTCCTGCACGTGCTGGCCGGATTGTTCGGAATGGCGCTGTTCTTCGCGCTGCTGCTCGGCCTGGCGGCCCTCGCCTACAAGTTGGCCGTCAAGAAGGGGTGGCTGCCCGGACGTTCACACCGCGGCCCGCGCGGCCCTCGTCCCGAACCCGAAGCACCGCACGCTCAGCAACCAGGTGGCGCCCAACGCATTCTGGACGAGCGCCTTGCCCGCGGTGAGATCGAGATCGACGACTACAAGGCGCGCCGTGACGCGCTGAGCGGCAACAGCTTCCCGCCCTTCCACCAGCCGCCGCAGCCCGGCCATCCCGGTGGCCAGCCGCCGGCGGACCAGCCGCACCCGACCGCGACTGAGCGTCCACCGCACGTGCCGCCGATGGACTGATCCAGCCTCAATCGCCGTGTCGCTCGACGATCGTCAGGGCGACCCGTGCGATGAGCTGCTCGGGCAGGGGCCGTGAATGCAGAAAAGTCACGCTGTCCTTGCCTGAGCGGTACGGCTGCACCTCGTCTTCGAGAGCTCCGTCGAAAACCGGCACCGGGTAGAGGCCGAGGTGCTTCTTCCAACCGGCGAAGTGCAGTCCGTAGCGGCCGCCCAACATGACCGCCGGAATGCCGTAGCGAACTTTCTCCTCGCCACCGGGCATCGCCTCCAGCAGAATGGCCCGGACCCGGATCAACCGGTCACGCACCTCGTCGGGAAAGCCGGCCAGGTAGTCGTCCACAGCCGCGGATCCGTCGGTCATCGAGCCTCCTTGCGGCGCTCAACGCGCCGGTGCTGACCTTGATCATGCGGCACAAACCTCGCTATGACGAGTGCCTGCCCGCGCCGAGGGGCTTCCGATCGAGGGATCAGCCCCCGTGCTAGGTTCCCGATATGGCGAACCCCGACCCCCGGGCCGCGCCCGCCGTCGGCTCGGGAACGGGCGGCACCACGAACCCTTCGATTCTGCTCAACAGCGTTGTCGCTCTGCTGTTGGGTGCCGCGATCACCGTGCTGTTCCACGAGCTGGCGCACTGGCTGGCAGGTGCCGCCCTCGGGTCGCAAGCCAGCCTTTTCGCCTTCGGCGTCACCTACGATCCAGAACTGACCGGCTCCCGATCGGCGATCGCGGCCGCGGCGGGGCCGGTGGCCAGCTTGCTGCTCGGCTCGGTGATGCAGGTGCTGCAGCCCTTCCGGTTCCGAGGCGACTTCGCCCACCTGCTGTGGATCTGGGTCGCCTGCACCTCATTGATGGAAGCTGCGACCTATCTCGTGATCACGCCGTTGGCCGGCGACACCGCCACCATCGTCGCGGCGATGGGGTGGCCGGCCTGGGTCGCGTGGCCGGCTGCCGCGGTGGGCGTGGCCGCCATGTTGGGCGTCGCGCACCAGTGGGCCATTCATGCGGTGCGCCTGTGCGGCCGCGACCTGACCCGGTTGCGCTGCTTCAGCTGGTACCCCTGGCTGATCGCGATCCCGGTGCAGATCGCCCTGGTGCTCGGCTTGTTGACCTTCGCCCGCATGCAGCTGTCACCGGCGGAACAGGTCGTGGTGGTGATGGCCGGCATGGCGCAAACCGTGTTCGGCCCTCTCTCGATGGTGTTCGCGTCCCGGCTCGACGAGCTCGAGGAGCCGCTGCTCGTGAAGGGCGTTCCGTGGCTCGGCGTTGCGGGACTTCTCGCTCTCACCGTCTGGAATTTCGCGATCTCCGGTGGCGTCCGAATCGGTTGAGACCTCCGGTAACATTGGCGATTGTCGCAAAGCGTTGATGGGGCCATCACCCCGGAGCTGCCGGAAGAACAGCGTCACGATCAGTTCGGACGCCCACTAGAACCGGCCGCGACGAGCCAGAGCGGGTCACCCCAGGTTTGAAAGCAGGGTGGCCAAGAAGGGTGGTACCGCGGGGTTCGCCTCGTCCCTTCGTCCCTTGACCGGATGCGTCCGGCCGAAGCTGCCGACGAAGGAAGTACCGATGAACGAGTACCGTCCCGTGCCTCCCCAGGTGGATCTGCCTGCGATGGAGCACCAGATCCTCGAGCTGTGGGACGCCCAGGCAACCTTCGACGCGTCGCTCGCCGCCACCAAAGGCGGCCCCAGCTGGACGTTCTTCGAAGGCCCTCCGACCGCCAACGGCACCCCTGGCACCCACCACATCGAGGCGCGGGTGTTCAAGGACGTGTTCCCGCGGTTCAAGACCATGCAGGGGTTCCACGTGGAGCGCCTGGCCGGCTGGGACTGTCACGGGCTGCCCGTCGAGCTCGCCGTGGAGGCCGAGCTCGGCTTCAACGGCAAGCCAGACATCGAGAAGTACGGCATCGAGGCGTTCAACGCCAAGTGCCGCGAATCGGTCAGCCTGCATGTCGACGAGTTCACCGAGCTCACCCACCGGATGGGCTACTGGGTGAACCTCGACAAGGCCTACTGGACGATGGATCCGTCCTACGTCGAGTCGGTCTGGTGGGCGCTGAAGCAGATCTTCGACGCCGGGCTGCTGGTGGAGGACTACCGGGTCGCCCCCTACTGCCCACGCTGCGGCACCACCCTGAGCGACCACGAACTCGCGCAGGGCTACGAGGACGTCACCGACCCGTCGGTCTACGTCCGCTTTCCGGTCACCTCCGGGCCGTGGGCCGGCAAGGCGAGCCTGCTGGTCTGGACGACGACTCCGTGGACGCTGGTCAGCAACACAGCGGTGGCCGTCAACCCCGAGGTGACCTACGTGGTGGCCAGCAAGATCGGTGACGACTCCGAAACGCTGATCGTTGCCGAGCCGCTGGTCGAGAGGGTACTCGGCGACGACTGGCAGATCGAAGCGACCCTGCAGGGCAGCGAGCTGGAGTTCTGGAAGTATCAGCGTCCGTTCGACCTGATCGAGTTTCCCGACGTCGTCGGCGGCACCCACTACGTCGTGCTGGCCGACTATGTGACCACCGAGGACGGCTCGGGCCTGGTGCACCAGGCGCCCGCGTTCGGCGAGGAGGACATGGCGGTCTGCCGTGCCTACGGACTGCCGATGGTGAATCCGATCCGTCCCGACGGCACCTTCGAGGAGTCCGTTCCGCTGGTCGGTGGGGTGTTCTTCAAGACCGCCGACAAGGCGTTGGTGGCCGACCTGGTCGCGCGCGGGCTGATGTATCGGGTGCTCGACTACGACCACAGCTACCCGCACTGCTGGCGTTGCCACACGGTGCTGCTCTACTACGCCCAGCCGTCGTGGTACATCCGCACCACCCAGATCAAGGACGCCCTGCTGCGCGAGAACGCGGGCACCAACTGGTACCCCGAGACGATCAAGTGGGGTCGCTACGGCGATTGGCTGAACAACAACATCGACTGGGCGCTGTCGCGTTCGCGCTACTGGGGCACTCCGCTGCCGATCTGGCGCTGCCCGAACGGACACCTGCACTGCGTGGGGTCGCGGGCAGAGCTGTCGGAGTTGAGCGGCCACGACCAGACGGCGCTCGACCCGCACCGTCCGTTCGTGGACGATGTGACGTTCCCGTGCCCCCATTGTCGGGAGACTTCGAGACGGGTTCCCGAGGTGATCGACGCCTGGTTCGACTCGGGTTCGATGCCGTTCGCCCAGTGGGGTTACCCCTGGGCCGAGGGGTCGAAGGAGTCGTTCGCCGACGCCTACCCGGCCGACTTCATCTGCGAGGCGATCGACCAGACCCGCGGCTGGTTCTACTCACTGATGGCCGTCGGCACCCTGGTCTTCGATCAGTCGTCGTACCGCAACGTGCTGTGCCTGGGGCACATCCTGGCCGAGGACGGCCGCAAGATGAGCAAGCATCTGGGCAACATCCTGCAGCCGATCCCGTTGATGGACACCCACGGCGCCGACGCGGTGCGCTGGTTCATGGCGGCCGGCGGTTCGCCCTGGGCGTCACGACGGGTGGGCCACGTGACGATCACCGAGACGGTCCGCAAGGTGCTGCTGACGTTCTGGAACTCGGTTGCGTTCCAGGCGCTGTACGCGCGCTCCAACGGCTGGACGCCCGCCACCGCGGGGGACGAAGCGCCGGCTACACACGTGCTGGACCGCTGGTTGGTGTCGGTGCGCACCAGATTGGTGAGTGAGGTGACCTCGGCGCTGGAGAACTTCGACACCCAGCGGTACGGATCGCTGATCGCCGACTTCGTGGACGACCTGTCCAACTGGTACGTGCGGCGTTCGCGGCGGCGCTTCTGGGACGGCGACGCCGGTGCGCTGCAGACGCTGCACGACACCCTGCACGTGGTCACCCGGCTGATGGCCCCGCTGGCTCCGTTCATCACCGAGCGGGTCTGGCAGGATCTGGTGGTCGCCACCGACGCGGCCGCACCCGCATCGGTGCACCTCGCGTCCTGGCCGCAGGTGAACGAGGCGCAGGCCGATCCGCAACTCGACTCGTCGATGAAGCTGACCCGGCGGCTCGTCGAGCTCGGCCGGTCGGCCCGCGCTGAGGCGCGGGTGAAGACCAGGCAGCCATTGTCGCGGGTGCTGGTGCCGTCCGGTTCGTTCGCCCGGTTGACCGCCGAACTGCGCGCCGAGATCGCTGCCGAACTCAACGTGCAGCGAGTGGAGTCGTTCGCCTCGGCAGGAGACCTGGTCGACTACACGGCCAAGGGCAACTTCCGCACGCTCGGACGACGCTTCGGCAAGGACACCCCCAAGGTGGCCGCCGCCATCGCCGCAACGGACGCCGCCGCCCTGGCCGCCGCGCTCAGCGAGCATGGGGTCGCCACCGTCGAGGGCGTCGAGGTGAGCGCCGATGAGGTGATCGTCTCGGAGCGTCCGCGCGAGGGCTGGTCGGTGGTGAACGAACAGGGCGAGACTGTCGCGCTCGACCTGGAGCTGACCCCCGAGTTGGTGCAGGCGGGGCTGGCTCGCGAGGTCGTCCGGCTGGTTCAGGAGCGCCGCAAGGCCACCGGCCTGGAGGTGTCCGACCGGATCACGCTGGCCTGGGCGGCCGAGGGCGACCTTGCCGAGGCGATCCGGGCGCAGGCCGACGCGATCGCGTCCGAGGTGCTGGCGACGTCGGTGACCGAAGCCGAGCCGGGCGCCGGCTGGGCCTCGGACGCCGACCTCGGCCTGAGCTTCGCGATCGACAAGGTCTGAGCCCGATCCGGGCTGATGGCGATCAGTTGATCGTCAGCACGGAGGTGAGGTCGGCGGTCGAATCGCCGCCGACGTACACCTCGATCTCGGTGGCGTCCTGCACCCAGTCGCGGGTCACCGCGCTCCAGTACCGCAGCTGGTCGGGGCCCAGGTCGAACGTCACCGTCGTCGTCGCGCCGGCGGCGATGGCCACCCGCTCGAAGCCCTTCAACTCACGGATCGGGCGGCTGGACGTGCCCCAGCGCTGGTGGATGTACAGCTGGACGACCTCGTCGGCATCGACCGAGGAGGTGTTCGTGACGTCCACCGACACCTGCGCGGTTTCGCCGACACCGATCGACTCGGACGACAGCCGCAGGTTGCTGTACTCGAAGCTCGCGTACGACAGGCCGTGACCGAACGGGTACTGCACGGTCGACGGCTCCTGCCAGTAGCGCTTGTCGGCCTCTTCGGGCTGGAAGCTGCGGTAGTGGGAGTGGATGACCGGCACCTGACCCACGTGCCGCGGCCAGCTGACGGGTAGCTTGCCGCCGGGGGAGACGTCGCCGAACAGCAGCGCCGCCACAGCGTCGCCGCCGCGCGTGCCCGGGTACCAGACCTGCAGGATCGAGGGCACGTTCTCCTGCACCCAGCGCAGGTCGAGCGGACGCCCCGACATCAGCACCGCGACCGTCGGGGTGCCGGTGGCGACGATCGCCTGCAGCTGCTCCACCTGGCGTCCGGGCAGCTCGAGGGTGTCGTTGGACGCCTTCTCGCCGATCTGGTTCTGCCGCTGACCGATCACCACGACGGCGACGTCGGCCGCGCGCGCTGCCTCGACCGCCGCTGCCAGCGACGCATCGTCGTCATGGTCGGCAGCGGTGCGGCCCACCTCGGCGTCCATGTCGTCGAACATGGACGGGAACAGCCGCTCGGGAATGCCCACCCCGTCCTCGAAGGTGACCTCGACGCCCTCGCCGGCGCGGGTGCGGATGCCGTCCAGAATGGTCACGGTCTCGGCCACGTCGAAGCTGAACACCCAAGGGCCGAGGGTGTCGCGCGGCGAGGCGGCCAACTGGCCGATCACCGCGATGGTTCGGGCATCGGACGACAGTGGCAGCGCTCCGTCGTTCTTCAGCAACACCGCGGTGCGCTCGGCAGCGGTGCGTGCCCCCTCGCGGTGCGCCGGATCGGTGAGCACCGAGTCGACCGCAGCCTCGTCCACGTAGGGGTTCTCGAACAGGCCCAGGGCGAACTTGGCGCCCAGCACGCGACGCACCGCCTCGTCGAGAGTCGCTTCGCTGACCAGCCCGTCGGCCACCGCCTGCGGCAAGCGTGTGTAGGCGGCATCGTCCATGATCATTTCCATGTCGAGCCCGGCGTTGATGGCCCGGGCGCCGGCGTCGGTCAGGTCGCGGGCGAAATGCTGGACGCTCAGCGAGTGCACAGCGTTGGCGTCACTGACCACGAAGCCCTTGAAGCCGAACTCGCCGCGCAGCACGTCGTTCAGCAGCCAGCCGTTGGCAGCTGCGGGAACACCGTTGAGATCCATGTAGGCGGCCATGATGTTGGCTGCGCCGGCCTCGACGGCGGCCCTGAACGGAGGCAGGTACACGTTCCACAACTCGGAGTCCGAGATGTCGGAATCCTCGTAGTCACGGCCGCCACGGGCGGCGCCGTAGCCGGCCAGATGCTTGGGGCCGGCCAGGATGTTCTCGGGTCCGAAGTCACCCTGGAAGCCTCGGACGTGGGCTGCCGCGACCGCTGCGGCGAGCACCGGATCTTCGCCGGGGCTCTCGACGATGCGGCCCCAGCGCGGATCGCGGGCGATGTCGAGCATGGGCGCGAACGCCCAGTGGATGCCGACGGCACGGGCCTCACGGGCGGCGACCCGCTCGCCCGCCTCGATCAGGTCAGGATCCCACGAGGCTGCCTGTGCGATCGGCACCGGAAAGATGGTGCGGAAACCGTGGATCACGTCGAAGCCGAAGATCACCGGAATGCCGAGCCGGCTGCCCTCGATTGCCATGCGCTGCATCCGGTTGGCCTCACTGGCGTCGCGAATGAACAGCAACGACCCGGCACCACCTGCTGCGACGGCGCGTTCAACCTTGCGCGGCAACTCGACGAACATGCGAGCCTCGGGCGGCAGGTCGGCAGGGTCGGCGTCGGCGAAGTGCGTGCCGAAGGTGCCGAAGTAGAAGTACTGGGTGACCTGGCCGGCCTTCTCTTCGACCGTGAGGCGCGACAACAGGTCCTCGATTCGCTCGCCGACCGGAAGGGAGGCGTCGCGGAAGGGCAGGTCGGTCATTGTGGTTCTCCTTCGACAAGACGTGACCGGCCCAGCCTGCCAGTGATGAACCACGTTCGGGCAGGTCAAACCCCAGATGACTCGTGCCGAACGTTTACAGCACGCGGCGGGGAGGGGCAGACTGGCCGGTATAGCCTGCCTATCCACCCGGGTGCGCAGTCCGACCGCAGAGGAGGACGATGAACGTCCCGACCGGCACCGTAGCCCTGTTCGCCACGTGTATCAACGACACCCTGTTTCCTGAAACCCCCAAGGCAGTGGTTCGCCTGCTGGAGCGGCTCGGTTGCGCGGTGGACTTTCCACTCAGTCAGACCTGCTGCGGGCAGATGTTCACCAACACCGGTTACTTTCGCGAGGCGATGCCGTCGGTTCGCAACTACGTGGAGACGTTCGAGGCCTACGACTACGTCGTCGGTCCCTCCGGTTCATGTGTCGGGTCGGTGCGCGACCAACACCCGATGCTGGCCGAGCGGCACGGCGACCCCGGCCTGCAACGTCGGGTGGAGGCGATCGTTGCGAAGACCTACGACCTCTCCGAGTTTGTCGTGGACGTGCTCGGCGTCACCGACGTCGGCGCGTACTTTCCGCACACCGTCACCTATCACCCGACCTGCCACTCGCTACGGGTGACGAAGGTCGGAGATCGGCCCTACCGGTTGATGGCGGCCGTGCGTGGGCTCACCCTGGTGGAGTTGCCGGACGCCGATCAATGCTGCGGCTTCGGCGGCACGTTCTCGGTGAAGAACTCCGACACGTCGGTCGCGATGGGCACCGACAAGGTGCGTAGCGTGCTCGACACCGGCGCCGAATACGTCGTCACGGGCGACAACTCGTGCCTGATGCACATCGGCGGGCTGCTCAGCCGCGAACGGGCCGGGGTCACACCCATTCACCTCGCCGAGATTCTGGCCCGCACCGAGGCGGACTACCTCAGCGGTGCGGTTTCCGGCATGGGCAAGGTGACCCGATGACGGCCGAGCGCCGCACACCCGCGCCGCCGAACATCACCCTGATCGGCATGCCGAAGTTCCAGAGGAACGCCAAGAAGGAGCTGGCCAACCAGCAGTTGCGCAACAACCTTCGGCACGCCACCCACACCATTCGCGACAAGCGGGTCAAGGTGGTCGACGAGCTGCCGCACTGGGAAGAGTTGCGGCTGGCCGGTGAGGCGATCAAGAACCGCACCCTGCGTCACCTCGACACCTACCTGCTGCAGCTGGAGGAGTCGCTCACCCGCAACGGCGCGATCGTGCACTGGGCGACGGACGGCGCCGAGGCGAACCAGATCGTGATCGACATCACCCGCTCCAAGGGCGTGGACGAGGTGGTCAAGGTCAAGTCGATGGCGACCCAGGAGATCGACCTGAACGAGGCCCTCGAAGAGGCGGGCATCGCGGCCTGGGAGACCGACCTGGCCGAACTGATCGTGCAACTGGGCCACGACCGTCCGAGCCACATTCTGGTGCCGGCGATCCATCGCAACCGCTCCGAGGTGCGCGAGATCTTTCTTGAAGAGATGGGACGCTACGGCACCCCGCCGCCCGAGGGACTGACCGATGATCCGGCGATGCTGGCCGGTGCGGCCCGGGTGCACCTGCGCGACAAGTTTCTGCGGGCCAAGGTCGCGGTCAGTGGCGCCAACTTCGCGATCGCCGAGACGGGCACGTTGGTGGTGGTCGAGTCCGAGGGCAACGGACGCATGTGCCTGACCCTGCCCGAGACGCTGATCTCGATCGTCGGGATCGAGAAGACGCTGCCGACCTTCGCCGACCTCGAGGTGTTTCTGCAACTGCTGCCCCGCTCGTCCACCGCCGAGCGGATGAACCCCTACACCTCGATGTGGACGGGGGTCCGCGAGGGCGACGGACCGCAGGAGGTGCACGTCGTGCTGGTCGACAACGGCCGCACCAACGTGCTCGCGGACGAGGTCGGACGCCAGGCGCTGCGCTGCATCCGCTGCTCGGCCTGCCTCAACATCTGCCCGGTCTACGAGCGGGTCGGCGGGCACGCGTACGGCTCGGTGTACCCGGGTCCGATCGGTGCGATCCTCACCCCGATGCTGCGCGGGGTCACGTCCGAGGTCGACCAGTCGCTGCCGTACGCCTCGTCGCTGTGCGGGGCCTGCTATGAGGTGTGCCCCGTGCGGATCAACATCCCCGAAGTGCTGGTGCACCTGCGCAACAAGGTGGTCGAGTCACACCAGGGCATCAACGCCGAGGGCATCGTGATGAAGGGCGGCAGTTGGGTGATGGCCAAGGGCCGCAACCTGGCCCTGGTGCAGCTCGGCTCCAAGCTGGCCGGACGCCTGCTGCCGGGCGACTCGATCGGGCCCATCCCGATTCCTGGCCCGGCTGCCGGCTGGACCGGTGCCCGCGACCTGCCCACACCGCCGAAGCAGACCTTTCGCGACTGGTGGGTCAAGGAACACCAGAACACGCCGGGCACCAAGGGCAAGCCGTGAGCAGTCGCGAGGCCATCATCGGCCGCATCCGATCGGCGTTGGCCGACGTACCGCAGGTCAGCGCGGTGGACGACGTCGAGGTGAGCTGGCGCTACGGTCTTCGTCCCGAGGGCGCGGCCGACGACATGCTCGGACTGTTCGTCGAGCGCGTCGAGGACTACCGGGCCGTCGTCGACACGGTGGCGCCCGGTGCGGTGGCGGCGCGCATCGCGGCCGTGCTGGGCGAACACGAGGTGCGGTCGGCGGCAGTCCCGGCGGGAGCTCCGCTCGAGTGGCACGACGCGATCGCGGCCGCGGGCATCGTCGTGGTCTCCGACGACCCACTGTTGAGTCACGCCGAACTGGACGCCACCGGGGCCGTGGTCACCGCCTCCCGGGTGGGGGTCGCCGAGACCGGCACGATCGTTCTGGATCACGCCGCCGACCAGGGCCGCCGCGCCCTGTCACTCGTGCCCGACCTGCACGTCTGCGTGATCCGGGCCGATCAGGTGGTGTCGGACGTTCCCGAGGCGGTGGTGCGCCTGCAGGCGTCCATCGATGCGCGGCAGCCGCTGACCTGGATCAGCGGACCGTCCGCCACCAGCGACATCGAACTGTCCCGGGTCGAAGGGGTGCACGGGCCGCGCACGCTGCACGTGCTGCTGGTGCGCGAGTGAGTCGACGTCACTGGGTGCTGGCCGGGATGGCGGCCGGCCTGGCGTCGTGGGCGACGCCGGCTGTGCCCAGGCAACTGCGGGCTCTGGCCGAGGCAGACCCGAGTCTTCGAGAACCGGTGACCTGGGTGCCGGTGACGGCCCAACTGCTGGCCCTGGCGCGTCGGAGCGGTTCGTTGCACCTTCCGCGTCGGCCGCTGCCGGGGGTGGTCACAGAGACCGTCGTGGTGCCGGCGGCGCAGGGACGGCCTTCGGTGCCGGTGGAGGTGCACCGGCCCGAGGCGGGCATCACCGCCCCGGCGGCGGCCCTGCTCTGGATCCACGGCGGCGGCTACGTGATGGGCGATGCTGCGGGAGCCGACGATTCGTGCGCCGAGGTCGTGACCACCTTCGGCGTGCCAGTGCTGAGTGTGGACTACCGACTGGCGCCCGCGCACCCGTTTCCGGCGCCACTCGACGACTGCCACGCGGCGCTCTGTTGGCTGCTCGAGCACGCCGACGAGCTGGGCGTCGATCCGACCCGCGTGGTCGTCGGCGGCGACAGCGCCGGCGGAGGGCTGGCAGCCGCCCTCGCGCAGCGGGCCACCGACGAGGGACTGGCGGTCGCTTTCCAGCTTCTGCTGTACCCGATGTTGGACGACCGAACGGTGCTTCGCTCGGCTCGACTCGACGAATGGACGCTGATGTGGACCCCACCGTCCAACCGCTACGGCTGGGCTTCGTATCTTCAGGCCGAGCCGGGGGTCGGTTCGCCGCCGCCGTACGCGGCACCGGCGCGTCGCACCGACCTGAGCGGGTTGCCGCCGGCCTGGATCGGTGTCGGTGACGTGGACCTGTTTCACGCCGAGGACGTCGACTATGCGAACCGGCTGCGGGCAGCGGGCGTCGAATGCGAGCTGTACGTGGCCAAGGGCATGCCGCACGCCATGGATCGCCACGACTCCTCACCGGTCTCGGCCGGATTCAACGCCAGCAAGCTCGAAGCGCTCCGGCGAGCGTTCTTCGACTGATCAGCCGACCATCGGCCACGCCACCGACGAGCCTGGGTCCGTGCGAATCCGGGTCAACAACGTGCGGCGCCGTGGCGCGCCCTGCTTCAGCACCTGATCGAGCAGGTCGGCCGGCATCGCGTCCAGGGTGCGGAGCGATCGATCGATCAACTCGCGCTGCAGCACCGGCGCCAGCCGTGCCCGCTTGGTGACGTGATAGTTGATCACCGCGCAGGTGGCGTCCACCGCCTTGGGCAGCAACAGATCGGCGTCCGGGTCTGCCTCGGTCTCGGTCAGCACCATCGCCATCGCGTCCAGAAAATGCAGCTGACGCGGATCCTGTGACGGCGGCCCGCCGGGCTCGGCGTCCCGGTGGAACACCCCTTGCAGTCCGACCGTCGCGAACGACTCCGATTCGCGGTGCAGGCGCCAGATCCAATGCCGATCGGCGCCACCGCGCAGGTGCTCGGCGAAAGTCAGCAGTCCGCGCTCAGCGAGCCGCCGGTGCGCAATGCCGGCCCATGCCATCGGATAGTCCACCGACGTGCACCGAAACGGTGGGCCGATCGCTGACCTGGGGGCGAGCACGAGATTGCGTCGTGACTCGGGCGAGCGCACGACGGTACGGCGTCGTCCGTTCACCCGCACATGGTCGGCGCGGACGAACTCGCAACCCAACCGCTCGATCACCCGGACGAGCTGCTCGAGGCAGCCGGGACCGATCCAGTCGTCGGCGTCCAGCCAGACCAGGTAGGTGCCGTCGGCGCGCACCAGGCCCGAGTTCCGGGCGGCGCTGACCCCGAGGTTGGTGTCGTGTCGCAGCACCGTGGCCCGAGGCACGTCGCGGGCGAAGTCGTGCAACAGGGCGGCCGTGTCGTCGGTGGAGCAGTCGTCGACGAAGATGAACTCGAAGTCCCGACCCTCGTTGCTGCGCAGACTGCGGAACAGGGTCGGGAGCAGGCGCGCCACGTTGTAGCAGGGGATGATCAGCGACAACTTCACTGCCTCGGTACTCCTCGTGTGGACCGCCTCGTCCCCGTTCGCGTGCGCGAACCGCCCCCACCGCCCGGCACGTGACCGATGTTCATCCCCTCCGGTGACGAAACGAACACGCACACATGACGAGCCGATGAACTCCTGCTGCGAGATCGTCGCCGCAGCATCGGACGTTTGCTGGAGTTCACCGAACGGCTGCTTGACGTTGGCCATCGCGTCGGACGGGATACCTAGCGTCGAAGCATGACCGCTGGACGCCGAACCACCTCCGCCCCCGCCCCACGGGTGCTGGTACTGGCCGATACCGACAGCCGCTGGAAGTGGGGCTTTCTCACCGCCCTGCAACTGTTCCCCGCTGCCACTCATCGCGGTCTGCTGCTCGACTCCAGCCGCGTGCCGTCCGCGCGACAGCTCGCCGACACCGGGGTGACGCTGCAGCCCGAGATCGTGGCCAACGTGCCTGACTTCGTCGAACTCGACGAACTGGACGAGACCGACGCCCTCATCCTCGCCCTGCCTGGCGGCGCAGTTCAGGCGGTGCTGCACGGCCTTGCCCGGCGTTGGCCGAAGGCGTCCCGGCGTCCCCTGGTGATCAGCGGCTACGTCGGGGTGGTCTACGAGAAGCACGCCGAGGGGCTGCTGCTGCGGTCCGGCTCCGACATCGTGCTGGCCAACAGTCCGTCGGACGCCGACGAGTTCCGGCGGCTGCTCGCCGGAGCCGGGGCAGACCCGTCCGTGGTGCTCGAAACGGTGCTGCCGTTCCTGGGCGAGCCCGACTCGGCGCGCGCACACGGTGGACCTTTCACCGTGACGTTCGCCGCGCAACCGGGTGTGCCCGGGTCGCGTTCCGACCGCGAGCTGGTGCTGCGCCGCTTGATCAAACACGCCCGGCTGCATCCCGAGCGCGAGGTGCTGCTGAAGGTGCGCGGCAAGGTCGGCGAGCACACCACCCACGCCGAGCACCATCCCTATCAGCAACTGGGCGGACGGCTGGGCATCGAGCGCCCCGACAACCTCACCATCGTTCACGGCAACATGGGCGAGGTGCTGGACCGCACCGACCTGCTGGTCACGGTGTCGTCCACCGCCGCTGTCGAGGCGATGCACCGTGGCATCCCCACAGCGATCCTCACCGATTTCGGGCTGAAGGAACGTCTCGGCAACCACTACTTCATCGGCTCCGGAAGCCTCGCCGGCTTCACCGAGCTGGACGGTGGCGCGCTCCCGCTGGCCGACCCGGTCTGGACCCGCTCACGCGGTCTCGGCCCCAGCGACGCGGTCGACCGGGCACGTTCGGTGCTCGCCGCGCGGGTGGCAGAGGACATCCGGCCGCGGCTCCGTCCGTACTACTCGATGGACAACGGCTCCGGCATGCTGCCCCAGCTGCTCGGCCGCTACGACCTGGACGGCCACGGGCACGCTCTGGAGGCCGAGGACGACCGTCTTGGTGACCTGCAGAATGCCGTGCGCTCGCTGGTTTCCCGGGCTGCCAAGACGGCGTATCGGCAGGGTGTCGAGAACGTCGCCCCTGCCCTTCGGCGATTGGCGCGGCTGTGACCGTGCTCGCAGTCATCCCGGCGCGTGGAGGCTCCAAGGGCGTACCGGGCAAGAACGTCGCCCCGGTCGCCGGGGTTCCGCTGGTGGTACGTGCGATCAGTGCCGCCCACGCCTCCGGACGGGTCGACCGGGTCGCGGTCTCGACCGATGACGACCGCATCGCCTCCGTTGCGGCTGCCGCCGGCGCCCTGGTGATCACCCGGCCGGACGAGTTGGCCGGCGACCAGGCGTCCAGCGAAACGGCCCTGCTGCACGCCCTGGACACGTTCGAGGCGCAGACCGGCCAGATCGTGGAGGTGCTGCTGATGCTGCAGTGCACCAGCCCTTTCATCACCCCGGACGAGGTGGCCGCCTGCGTGGACGCGGTTCGCGACGGCGCCGACACGGCTTTCACGGCAGCGTCCAGCCACGGCTTTCTCTGGCGTCGCGACGCCGACGGAAATGCGGTCGGGATCAACCACGACAAGGCTGTGCGGCCCCGTCGCCAGGACCGGGTGCCGGAGTTTCTCGAGACCGGTGCCGTCTACGCGATGAGCGCCGACGGCTTTCGGACGCACCGGCACAGGTTTTTCGGCGGCACGGCGCTGATCGAGACCGACCCCGAGCGCGTGCTCGAGATAGACGATCCCGCCGACCTGGCCCGGGCACGCACGTTGGCTCACCTGCTGGGCTCACCGGCGTCCGTGCCCGGTCGCGCCGACATCGACGCCGTGGTGCTCGACTTCGACGGCACCCAGACCGACGACTCGGCCCAGGTGGCCTCCGACGGCACCGAGCAGGTGCGCGTACACCGTGGCGACGGCCTCGGCATCGCGGCCCTGCGCCGCGCCGGCATACCGGTGCTGATCCTCTCCAGCGAAGTCAACCCGGTGGTGCGTGCCCGCGCCCGAAAGCTCAGCGTGCCAGTCATCCACGGCGTGGAGGACAAGGGCGCCGTGCTGCGCGACTGGTGCAGCACCGAGCGCATCGACCCGACCCGCGTGCTGTACGTGGGCAACGACGTGAACGACCTCGGCTGCTTCGAGGTCGTCGGCTGGCCCGTTGCGGTCGCCTCAGCTCACCCAGCCGTGCGCGACGCCGCGCGGCTGGTCACCACTGTGCCCGGAGGGCACGGAGCAGTACGAGAAATAGCCTCCTGGATCCTCGGAAAGGACCTTGCCTCATGATCCTCGACAACACCCGCAACCGGTTGATCGGTGACCGTCCGGTCGGCCCGTCGCACCCCGTCTACGTGACCGCCGAAATCGGTCTCAATCACAACGGCGACATCGACACGTGCCTTCAGCTGATCGACGTGGCGGTCGCCGCCGGCGCCGACGCGGTCAAGTTCCAGAAGCGCACCCCCACCATCTGCACCCCGCGCGACCAGTGGGACGTGGAGCGCGAGACGCCCTGGGGTCGGATGACCTACATCGACTACCGGCACCGCATCGAGTTCGGCGTCGACGAGTTCGTCGTGATCGACGAATACTGTCGCGACAAGGGCATTCAGTGGTTCGCCTCGCCGTGGGATCTGCCGAGCGTCGAGTTTCTGAACGACTTCGAGGTGCCGGTGCACAAGATCGCCTCGGCCTGTCTGACTGACGACGACCTGCTACGGGCCGTCCGCGCGTACGGCCGCACGGTGATCCTCTCCACCGGCATGTCGACCTCGGCCCAGATCCGCCACGCGGTCGAGGTGCTGGGCAGCAACAACGTGATTCTGTGCCACGCCACGTCCACCTACCCCGCTGCCAACGACGAGTTGAACCTGCGCATGATCGAGACGTTGGCGACCGAGTTCCCGAACGTGCCGATCGGCTATTCGGGTCACGAGCGCGGCCTGCAGACCACCGTCGCCGCAGCAGCTCTCGGCGCCTCCTTCCTGGAGCGCCACATCACCCTGGACCGCACCATGTGGGGCTCTGACCAGGCGGCGTCGCTGGAGCCTGCCGGCCTGAGCCGGCTGGTGCGCGACGTCCGGGTGGTCGAGGAGGCTCTGGGTGACGGCGTGAAGCGGGTGTACGAGGGCGAGTACGCGGCGATGCGCAAGCTGCGCCGGGTGACCGGAGTGGTCGCCGCCGACGCCGCGCAGGTGGCCTGAGGCGAGCGTCATGGCCAAGAAGTACCGCAAACAGAAGCGCGACACTCTCGCGCTGGTCGAGAGCCCGGCGCAACTGCTAAACGTGATCGAGTGGGCGCACCACCACGACGCGCTCAAGCACACTCGGCTCGCCGTCCTGCCGCCGCGCGACCTGACCACCCGTCTGCAGTTGGACGCGATGGCTGAACTGGCACGTGATGCCGGGTTGGCGGCGAGCTGGTACGAGCCACGTCGATCGGCCGCCAGCCTGGTCGCCGTCGCCTGGGAACTGTTCCCACGATTGGCCAAGGCAACGCGTCTGGTGGTCGGCGACCCGTTCTCACGCTTCGTGCAGGCGGTGCTGCCGATGGCCGACGTGGCCGAGGTGGTGGTCGTCGACGACGGCACCGCCACCATCTCGTTCATCTCGCAACTGACCAGGGGCGACCGGCTGACCCGCTGGCACCTGGCCGAGTCTGGACGTGACGTGGTCGTCGACCTGATGTCGGAGCATGCTCGCCAGTTCTTCACACCCTCCGAGCGCGACGGACGACGCGTGGAGGTGTTCACCGCGATGCCCGTTCAAGCGCCGGCCGGCACCACCCAGACGTCCAACACCTTCGAGTGGACGCGCAGCCGGTTCGGTCCGCCCAAGGTGAAGGACGCCGTCGATGTGATCGGCACTTCGCTGGTCGAGACCGGCGTGGTCGACGAAGAGCGTTACCTGTCGGGCGTGCGGGCGGTCACCGAGCAGTTCGGCGCCGGACGCTACTTCGCCCATCGCCGTGAGAGCGACGTCAAGCTGGGCAGGATCGCGTCCCTGACGGGTCTCAAGGTGGTGCGACCTGACGTGCCGCTCGAGATCGCAGTGCGCCGCGGCCCGGTCAGTCGCCTGATGGTCAGCTACCCGTCGACCGTCACGCACACCCTGCCGCTGGTGCTGGTTGACACCGACATCGAGCTGGCCGTGGCGGACGTTCCGTCGGCCTGGCTCGATGCCGGCGCTCCGATCGGCGCCGGCGACTTTCTCGAGACGGTGACCCGCACGGCCCGTCGCCGGCACAGCCTGCGCTGAGCGGGGCTCACCGATAGCGATCCAGATCGTGCACCGCTATCGGGCCCTGATCTGGATCAATTCCGCGGGCGGTACGCGTCGGCACCGGCGACATGGTCGAAGCGGGCCCTCCCAGCCGCGCGACAGCACGAACTGGCTGATCAGCCGTGCCGTGTGACACGCCGCGACGCCGGTCACGTGGCGCCATCCGAACCGGAACGTGGTCAGCCCGAGCAGCGCATGATCGTTCTCGCGAGACATATCGCGAAAGGTAGCGCCCCCCGAGTGGTGCAACGTGCTGTCCAACTCGACCAGCAGCCCGTACTCGCGATACCAGCCATCGGTGCGGTGCGCGGCCATCGGGTGCTGTTGCCGGGCAGCCTCGGGTAGCGCATGGGCGCGCTCGACATCGATGAGGCAACGACGCCCCAGTGCCGAATGTGCGCCTCTCGACACATCACCCAGAACCTCGCGCAGGGTTGTCCGATTGCGCTGCCGAGGGCGTCGTGCGAGCTCCGCGAGAAGGCGTTTGGCGCTGGTTCGGCGGCTGCTGATCGCGTCGGCCACGATCGCCGTCATCTCATCCGGGTCGGCCTGGGCGCAGAGATCGAGGATCGTTTCATTGAGTCCGGTTCGGGGCGGTTCGCCGGTTGACGGCCGACGCGACTTGATGAACCGCCAGCCGGCCCTGGGCGCCCGCGCCACGACGACGAACACGGTCACCTCGGTCGGCGACCGGTGGGGAACGCAGTGACCTGATGGAGTCGGTCAATCAGGCCCTCTACGCTGCCGCTGCCGCGGTCGACACTCCCGGTGGGCAGTCGATCACACGTGCCGAAGGTGCTCGGGTAGCCCATCTCGCATCTCAACGCGCGTTGAAATGCCAAATGACTCCCTCGATTCTGAACGAAACGTTTCAGTCGTCGATTTTCGGGATCGAGGGAGGCATTTGGCATTTCGGCATGTGGCGAGTTGCCGGTTGCTAGCGGACCACGCCGTTCTCACGGGTGGCGTCGGGACGATCGGTCTGGTCGAGCCATTCCGCGAAGAATCCCGACAGGTTCTCGGGAGTGGCATCGTCGGCCTGCCGCCGAAAGTCCTCCAGGCTGCGCCATGTCGTCCAAGAGTCGTGCCGAAGATGCCCGGCGTCGCGAAGAAATGGCCGCGGCGGCCCGGCGCAACGAGTCGATTGCGGCTCAGGTATTGGTCGACGAGTTCGTGGCCGACGCGAAAGGCCGCGGGCTCGTCCCAGAACCCCTGAGGGCGCAGTTGATGGACGGCACGCGGGCCGAGGCTCGCAGTCCGAGCAGGCGAGCGGCGGATTCCAGTCCGAGCGTCGCGCCCTCGCCGCCGAGAAGGATTCCTGCCCAGGCGCGGCTGAGCCAGCCGCTCGTCGGGCCGAAGGTATAGATGCCCGGGGTCATCGGCGACAGGACTCCGTCGGCTGTCATGCGGGTCAGAACACTGTGATGGAGCCCTGCTGCCAGCAGCTGGCCGCGACTTAGTACACCTGCCTGCACCTCAGCGAGCGTGCGGAGCGAAGCGGACAAGCGGGCTCGGGGTGACACGCTCTCAGTCTGTGCCCCGATGTTCGAGAGTGTTCACCTGATCAACGATCCAGATCGTGCACCGGCATGGCCACCCGATCTGGATCGTTGATTGTCAGAGTTGCGCCAGCACCTCGGCCATGATGGTTTGCACCGCGATCGTGTCACTGAGCGGCATGACGGGGCTCTCGGTGAGGCCCTGACTGAGGCATTCTCCGACGTGCTCGATTTCGAAGCGGTAGCCGGACTCGAACTGCAGTTGCTCAGGGGTCTTGCCGCGCCAGACGGTGAGCGATGACGCTCGGTGAAAGCGCGGGTGCACGTCGACCCAGCCCTTGGTGCCGGTCAGAACCATGCGGCCGGGGCCGTGGCTGGTGAACGCCCCCGCCAACGTGGCAGAGCGACCGTCGCCGTAGCCGAGCAACACCGAGAACTCCGCCTCGACGCCGTTGTCGTAGTGCCCGCCGACCGCGTGCACGACCTCGGGGTTGCCGAGAAAGTGTTGAGCGAACGAGATCACGTAGACGCCCAGGTCGAGAACGGTTCCGCCGCCTATGGCCGGATCGAACAGCCGGTCGGTCGGATCGTAGGGCCGAAACGCGTTGAGGTCGCCCTGGCAGCCGCGGATCTCGCCCAGTTCACCGGCCGCGATCAGCTCGCGAACGTACGCGATGCCGGGATTGAAGCGGGTCCACATCGCTTCCATCGCGAACACTCCCGCGGCACGGGCGGCCTCGGCGACAGCGGTGGTGTCTTCGACGGTGGCGGTGAACGCCTTCTCGACCAGGATCGCCTTGCCCGCGGCGATCGCCGCCAACGCGATGTCGGTGTGCTGCGGGTGGGGGGTCGCGATGTAGATCGCGTCCACGCTGGGATCTTCGACCAGCGATTCGTACGAGGTGTGCCAGCGCGGGATGCCGTGTTGGGTGGCGAACGACTCCGCACGCTCGGCCGAACGTGATCCGACGGCTACCAGTTCGGCGTTGCCGGCCGCACGGAACTCCGGCTCGATCGTGGCCGCCATGCGGCCGGGCCCGGCGATGCCCCAGCGGGTCGGTTGGCTCATGGCGGTCAGCCTAACGGTGGGCGCCGACGCATCGGCGCTTCGGCCGGCCCGGTGAGAGCCGTCCGCGGGCAGCGCCCCGGCCGCCCGAAGAGCGGGCCGAGCGGCGTGCCGGTGCACCGTCTGGCAGAGTAGGCAAGGGTCAAGTTCAGGGAGGACAGCCTTGCGGGTCGTGCAGAAGTTCGGCGGGTCGTCGGTCGCCGACGCGGCAAGCATCAAGCGGGTCGCCCAGCGCATCGTCGACACCAAGTCGCGCGGTGCCGAAGTGGTCGTGGTGATCTCGGCGATGGGCGACACCACCGACGACCTGATGGACCTCGCCCTGCAGGTGTCGCCGCAACCGCGCCCCCGCGAACTCGACATGCTGCTCACGGCGGGCGAGCGCATGAGTGCGGCTCTGCTGGCCATGGCCATCAACGACCTGGGCTTCGAGGCCCGCTCGTTCACCGGCTCTCAGGCCGGCGTGATCACCACCGGCACCCACGGCGACGCGCGCATCATCGACATCACCCCGGGGCGCATCAAGTCCGCTTTGGCCGACGACGACATCGTGATCGTGGCCGGGTTCCAAGGGGTGTCGCAGACGTCCAAAGACATCACCACCCTGGGGCGCGGCGCGTCCGACACCACGGCCGTCGCGCTTGCCGCCTCGCTGAGTGCCGACTATTGCGAGATCTACTCCGACGTGGACGGGGTCTTCACCGCCGATCCGCGAATCGTGCCCGGCGCCACCCGCATCCCCGAGATCTCGTACGAAGAGATGCTCGAGATGGCGGCCCAGGGCGCCAAGATCCTGCACTTGCGCTGCGTCGAATACGCGCGCCGCGAGAACGTGCCGGTACATGTGCGGTCGTCGTTCTCCACCAAACCCGGCACCTGGGTCAGGGACCGTGAACGCAAGGAAGGCACTGGCATGGAGCAGCCGCTGATCACCGGGGTGGCCCACGACCGCAGCGAGTCGAAGATCACTGTGGTCGGTGTGCCCGACCGCATCGGGGCGGCCGCCGAGGTCTTCTCGGCGGTGGCCGAGGCCGGGGTGAACATCGACATGATCGTGCAGAACCAATCGATCGCCAACGACAACACCGCGATCACCTTCACGCTGCCCGGCGGCGATAAGGTGACGGCTCTGGACGCCCTGCACGGCGCGCGCGACCGGATCGGCTTCACCGACATTCTCTACGACGACTCGATCGGCAAGGTGTCGGTGATCGGGGTCGGCATGCGGTCACATCCAGGCGTGTCGGCGACCTTCTTCCGCGCGCTGGCCGAGGCTGGAATCAACATTCAGATGATCTCCACCTCTGAGATCCGCATCTCGGTGGTCGTCGGGATCGACGACGTGAACGCCGCCGTCCGCGCCGCCCACACCGCCTTCGGGTTGGACTCGGGCTCGGGAGAGGCCGTCATCTACGGGGGCACCGGCCGCTGAGGCACGTGCACCATCGCACCTTGTGATCGAGGGTTCGTCAGGCGATCTGCCCGCGGTTGTCGGCGGCGCCGGACGGGACCTCGGGTGTGGTCGGCTGCACCCCGGACGTGAATCGTCCGCAATCGTGCATAGGCTGGCTCACGACCCGAAAGGAGCCACCTATGTCGATTCCGATTGCCGGTGACCCGCGTTTTCCCTGGGAGCCGCCGATGGCGGGAACCGAACTGGAGCATCTGCTGGGCATGCTCAACCGGCTGCGGTGGACGTTCCGCTGGAAGGCGGACGGCCTCGATTCGGACGGGCTGAACAAGAGACTCGGGCCGTCGACCCTCACGTTGGGCGGGCTGCTGAAGCACCTGGCATCCGTCGAGACGCTCAACTTCACCTGGGATGCCTTTCGCACCGATCCGGGGGAACCGTGGCGCTCGGCCGATTGGAGCTCGGGCAACGAGTGGGTCTTCGCTTCGGCAGCAACCGACACTCCCGAGCAGCTGTACGCCCTGTACGACGAGTCCGTGATCGCCAACCGCGAGCGAATCGCCGTCGCGATCGAGACCAAGGGCATCGACCAACTCACCGAGGCGTCGGATCCAGAGGGCACGCACGCCAGCCTGCGCCGATTCGTTTGCGATCTGATCGAGGAGTACGGACGTCACACCGGGCACGCCGACCTGCTGCGCGAGAACGTGGACGGCCGGGTCGGCGAAGATCCGCCTGAGGGGTGGCGTCCGTAGCTGGGTCCGGTTGGCGGTCGGCCTCCCGCGGGGTGCGGGTTGGTTCGGCCGGTGGGTGGTCGGCGCGGGCGTGTAACCTTGTCTAGCGACAGGGGAGCGCCACCGCGGCGCTGAGAGTGCGGATGTCCGCAGACCCTCGAACCTGATCCGGCTCGCACCGGCGTAGGGAGTCGGGAATCTCCTCACCACAGGGTGAGCCCTCCGATGAGGAGGAACGATCATGTCCACCACCTTCAAGACGCTGGCCGCGTTCGCGGGCCTGGCGTTGTTGGCCGGCTGCGCAGCGGGGGCTGCCACGCCGTCCGGGATTTCGTCCGCAGGGTCGAGCACCCCAGCCGCACCCACTGAGTCGAAAACGCTCACCGTGGTCACCCACGACTCGTTCGCGCTGAGTGACGAACTCAAGAAGGAGTTCGCCGTCGCCACCGGCTACACGGTCACCTACGTGGCACCCGGCGATGGTGGTGCCCTGGTCAACCAGCTGATCCTGACCAAGGATTCACCGCTGGGCGACGTCGTCTACGGCATCGACAACAGCTTCGCCAGCCGGGCGATCAAGGCGGGCGTGCTGACCCCCTACGCGCCGGCGAACCTGGCGCCGTCCGTTGCAGCCCTCGCCGCGGACGATTCCGGCTCGCTGACCGCGATCGACTTCGGCGACGTGTGCGTGAACGCCGACAAGGCGTGGTTCAAGGCCAAGAACCTCGCTCTGCCGCAGAGCCTGGACGACCTCGCCAAGCCCGAGTACGCCAAGTTGCTGGTGGTCGAGAACCCCGCGTCGTCGTCACCGGGACTGTCCTGGCTGACCGCGACCGTCGGTGCGAAAGGCGACCCCGGCTACCTCGACTACTGGGCCGCGCTGAACAGCAACGGCGTGAAGGTGGTGAAGGGCTGGACGGAGGCCTACTCCACCGAGTTCTCCGGATCCTCGGGCAAAGGATCGCGGCCGCTCGTGGTGTCGTACAGCACGTCGCCCGCCTTCGAGGTGCCCAAGGGTGCCGATCAGTCGAACACCACCGCTTTGTTGCAGACCTGCTTCCGGCAGGTCGAATACGCCGGAGTGATCCGTGGAGCGCGCAACCAGGTCGGCGCCCAGAAGTTCATCGACTTCATGCTGAGCGAGAAGGTTCAGGCCGACATTCCCGGCGAGATGTACATGTACCCGGCCGACACCACGGTCGCGCTACCGAAGGCGTGGGTCGCGCATGCGCCGCTGTCGTCCGAGCCGTTCAAGGTCGCTGCAGACGTGATCTCGGCCAACCGTGACGGCTGGATCCGCGACTGGACGGCGAAGGTGCTCGGGTAGCCATGACCCCACGCCGGGCGGTTGAGAACCGGATGGTTGAGCCTGTCGAAACCAACCACGACCGGCTGGTTGAGCTTGTCGAAACCAACCCCGCCCGGCTGGTTGAGCTTGTCGAAACCAACCCCGCCCGGCTGGTTGAGCTTGTCGAAACCAACCCCGCCCGGCTGGTTGAGCTTGTCGAAACCAACCCCGACCGGCTGGTTGAGCTTGTCGAAACCCGGCGGGTTGAGCTTGTCGAAACCACTGACTCGAGCGCGCTGAACGGGTCTCGACAAGCTCGACCGACCGAGGGCGCTCGACCTGCGGATGGGGCGTGGTCTCGACAAGCTCGACCGACCGGGCGCGCTCGACCGACCGGGCGCGCTCTACCGACCGGGCGCGCTCTACCGGCGGGCGCCATCTTCTGGGTGCTGGCCGTTTTGATCCCCATCGGCTTCCTGAGCATCTTCTTCGCCTGGCCGGTCGCCGGCCTGGTCGGTCGCGGGTTCGTCGTCGACGGTGCCTTCTCGCTGGACGGGGTCCGCGACGTGCTTTCCGCCTCGCGTACCTGGCGGATCATCGGCCAGACCCTGGGCCAGGCGGTCGTGGGCACCGCGGTCGCCGTTCTGCTAGGCATTCCCGGCGCCTACCTGCTGTACCGCTGCCGCTTCCCCGGTCGTGGTCTGCTTCGGGCGATCGTGTCGGTGCCCTTCGTGCTGCCGACAGTCGTGGTCGGGGTGGCGTTCCGCTCGTTGTTCACCGCGCAGGGTCCGCTCGGCTGGCTCGGCCTCGACGAGTCGTTCGCCGCCATCGTCGTTGCGCTGGTGTTCTTCAACTACTCGGTGATCGTGCGCACGGTCGGCGCCCTGTGGTCGCGCTTGGATCCTCGGGCCGCAGAGGCCGCGACTTCGCTGGGGGCCTCCCCACTACGGGTTTTCCTCACCGTCACGCTGCCGGCCATCGCGCCCGCAGTGCTCTCGGGTGCCTCGCTGGTGTTTCTGTTCTGCGCCTCCGCCTTCGGCATCGTGATGGTGATGGGCGGGGTCAGGTTCGGCACCATCGAGACCGAGATCTGGTACCAGACCACCCAACTGCTCGACCTGCCGGCGGCGGCCGCTCTCTCCATCGTCCAGCTGGTCGTGGTGGTGACCGCCCTGTTGATCGCCGGACGTGCCCGTGCGCGCGCCGAGCACGCCCTGCGGCTGCGCGGGGACGACACCGCCGAGCGGCCTTGGCAGGCCCGCCGCGACTGGGCGCCGACGGCGATCACGGCCGCGCTGATCGTGCTGCTGCTGGGCGTGCCGATGGTGAACCTGGTGCTGCGTTCGTTCGCCACCGCAGACGGTTGGGGCTGGCGCAATTACGAGTTGCTCTCCACCGACGGCGCCGGCAGCCTCGCCGTTCCGGTGTGGACGGCGGCGGTGAACTCCCTCGTGATCGCCAGTCAGGCCAGCCTGATCGCCGTGCTGCTGGGTGTGCTGGTCAGCCTGGTGGCGTCGCGACGGCCGCGTCGTCCGTCGTTGGCCGCCGGGGTGCGGCTGTTGGACGGGGTGTTCATGCTGCCGCTCGGAGTCTCGGCGGTCACGGTGGGCTTCGGATTTCTGATTACCCTGAACCGTCCGCCGTTCGACCTGCGTACCTCGCCGATCCTGATTCCGATCGCGCAGGCGATCGTGGCGTTGCCGCTTGTGGTGCGCACCTTGCTACCGGTGCTGCGAGCGATCGACCCGCGCCAGCGCGAGGCCGCCGCGATGCTCGGATCGGGGCCCGGTCGGGTGTTGGCCACCATCGACGCCGCGTTGGCACTGCGTGGGCTCGGTCTTGCCGTGGGGTTCGCCTTCGCGACCTCACTCGGCGAGTTCGGAGCCACCTCGTTTCTGTCGAGGCCCGATCATCCGACGCTCCCAGTCGTCATCTTCCGGCTCATCGGACGTCCCGGCACCGACAACTTCGGCATGGCATTGGCGGCCTCGGTGATCCTGGCCGTGCTGACCGCCGCGGTGATGGCCGCCGCGGAACTCGTCCGCCCCAAGGAGGCAGAGTTGTGAGCGGATTGACCGTGACCGGCGCGGTGGTGCGTTACGGCGAGCTGGTGGCGGTCGACGAAGTCGACCTGGCCGTCGCGCCGGGCGAGATCGTGGCGCTGCTGGGGGCGTCCGGCTCGGGCAAGTCGTCGCTGCTGCGCGGCATCGCCGGCCTCGAGCCGCTGGTCGCCGGCGAGATCCGCTGGAACGACGAGAACCTGGCGAACACAGCGGTGCACAAGCGCGGCTTCGGCATGATGTTCCAGGACGGGCAGCTGTTCAACCACCTGACCGTCGAGGGCAACGTCGCCTATGGGCTGTATCGCGAGCCGAAGAGCGTCCGTCGGGTTCGAGTGGCCGAGCTGCTCGAGGTCGTCGGGCTCGCCGGCTACGGCAAGCGCCGCGTCACCGAGCTCTCCGGCGGGCAGGGGCAGCGGGTCGCGCTTGCCCGTTCGCTCGCTCCCCGGCCTCGACTCCTGTTGCTGGACGAGCCGTTGTCGGCCCTCGACCGCAACCTGCGCGAGCACCTGGTCGGTGTGCTCGGCGATGCGCTGCGGGCCACCGGCACCACCGCGATCTACGTCACCCACGACCAGGACGAAGCGTTCGCCCTCGCCGACCGGGTCGGGGTCATGGCTGCGGGGCGCATGCTGCAGCTCGATCCACCGGACGTGCTGTGGCGGCATCCCCGCACCCAGGAGGTGGCCGCGTTCCTCGGCTATGCGCCGTTCATCGCCGGAGGCCTTTCGCAGCGCCTCGGCGGGCCGGCAGTCGAAGCCGGCGAGCTGGTCGGCATCGGCCCGGCAGGTCTGTTGCCCGACCCGGCCGGCAGCATGTTGGCCATCATCGAGCAGCGCTACCTTCGCGGGGAGGTGCTGGTCGACCTACGGCTGCCGGACGGGCAACTCGCCACCGCGCGAATGCCCGAGAAGGTGAGCCACCACGACCTGGCTGTCACGCTCGACCCAGCCGGCTGCGTGCGGGTGCCGGTCGCCTGACGCGCGGCGTGGGCGTGGGTGGGCACAGACGTGCTGTTCGTACGGGCAGTCGCGTTCGCTCAGGCCGGACACCGAGCGCCGTCAGGTGGCAGAACCACCTCGATCAGATAGCGGGCAACGTGCTCGGCGACGCAGTTCGAGAAGGCCAGCGCCGTGTGATTGTTGCCCTCCCAGGTGAGCAGCCGGGCGTTGCCGAGCACTCGGGTCAATGCGACCGCACCGACGTACGGGGTGGCGGCGTCGTTGACCGTTCCGATCACCAGCAAAGGGTTCGCAACCGCGGCGACGGGGTCGGCCAGCGGCGTGCGCCGGGGCTGCCACGACACGCAGCTGAGCAATGCTCCAGCGGTGTGCGGCCCGAAGAGCGGCGCCTCGCGAAGCAGCCGCCGAACCTCTGCGCGCAGCTGTTCGGCGTTCGGCCCGGGCGCCGAATCGTTGCAGTTGATCACGTAGTTCGCATCCACCGGATCGGCTGGGGCGTCGTCCGCAGACTCCTGCCAGTTCACCACCCGCCCCAAGGCGAAGATTCCCGCGGAGTCGCCGAGCCAGGCGTCGCTGAGCACCTAATCGAGATCGCTCCAACTGGCGCTGACATAGAGAGCTCCGCGCACCGTGTCCAGCACGTCCGCACCCGTTGCCGGGTTGGCGTCCGCCCGTGCACTGCTCGCGATCGCGGCCTTGTTCGCCTTGGCCACCAGCCGGGTGACGAACGCGCGAGGATCGCGACCGAGGTGGCACGCGGGCCGCTCGGGGCAACCGGCTGCATAGACATCGAAGGTGTGCTCGAACCCTCTCGCCTGCCGGACGAGGTCCTGGACGAGGGTCCCGCGCGGCTCGGAGGGCGCGTCCAGCACCGCAACCCGTACCGCCGCAGGGAATCGACGCGCATATTCGGCGCCCAGCTTGGCCCCGTAGGACTGGCCCAGATAGTTGAGCCGATCGTCTCCCAAGGCGATTCGCAAGAGGTCGAGATCGCGCGCGGTCGCGGCGGTCGTGAAGTGCGGGGCCCGTTCGCCGAGCACCTGGAGGCACCCTTGAGCAAACTGTTGCTCGAGTCGTGACGCGGTGGCGAAGCCGGTCTCGTCCAAGAGGTCCGGCTCGGGCGCCCCGGGCGGCTGTTCGGGCCAGCGCGGGCAGTTGATCGGCGCGGAACCGCCGGTGCCGCGGGGATCGAAGCTCACCACATCGAAGCGCTGCAATATTTCGGCCGGCAGCACTGCCAGCAACGAGGGCAGATAGTCGAGTCCGGACGCCCCGGGACCGCCAGGGTTGAAGATCACCGAGCCGATCCGGTTCGACTGCTCGGTGGCCCTGGCCCGAATCACCTGCATCGTGAGCTGCGCGCCCGCTGGTCGGTCGTGATCGAGCGGCACCTGGAGTGTTCCGCAGGCCATCTCCACCTTCCCCACCAGTGCACTGGCCGCGGACGCCAACCCGTCGGTGACCTTCGGCGGGCAGTCCGTCCAGGCGATGCCGACGGCGCTGACGGTGGGGGTGACCGCTGCACTACAGCCACCCAGCGTCAGAACAAAGGCCCCTGCGGCGGCCAGCAGGGGACGGTGCCCGCGGCCATGACTCTCGATTCGCCCAGGCATGTCAGACCGTTCTCGGGCGAAGCAGGAGGCCGAGCATCACCCAGGCAGCCGCTGGAACGAGGAACACGGGGGAGAAGTACACGGTGAAGAATGCGCCGAGTACGAGCACCGCTGCGGCCCACCAGCGGAGGCGACCCACCCTGACCAGCTGAATGGTCGAGATCACCATTCCCAGCGTGAACACCATCGACGTGGCCGCTTGAAGGGCACCGGCCAGATTCGACCCGAGCAGCCCGTTCGCGTCCTCGAACCGCTCCGCATATGACCCCCAAGGGAAAGATCCAGAACTCGATCGCAGTCATCACGATCAGAAGAATCAGCCCGCCGATGGTGACTCCGGCGCCGATTCGGGCGATCAATCCGGCCGCCAATTGCGGCTTCAGCAAGGTGGTCAGAGCGGCCAGCACGAGTGCGAGCGGCAGCACGAGCAGCTTCGAGGAGTCCATCCAGGTCAGGCCCGCAACGAGGTTCATCTCGTTGTCGGACGTTGGGCCGTGGGCCAGCTGCTGATGCCACCAGACGCCCAGCCACACGATTCCCGCGAGAACCGCGCCACGGCCTACCCACACGGTGAGCACGCGCACATTGTGGCGCAGTGGGGGGAGTAGCGGCCAGGCTGGCTGACCTCACCCTGCTTCCAGCTGGGTGGGCCGAGTCGCGGTTCGGTTCGGAAACCAAGAGAGCCGCGCTGACGTCGGTTGAACAACCTAGTCAGAGCGGCTTTCCCGAGTGGTCGGGGTGACAGGATTTGAACTGCTCACCCACCCCGTTTCTGGAGTCCTCTTGGCAAGCATGAATAGCCGCTTGACAAGGTAACTATCTCAGTTCGCCGCTATCGCTGAACAGTCGGAAGTGGGCACATAGGGGCACGCGTGCCCTAACGCTAGGGTACGTTTAGGGCACGGAGCAGCTGTACAGGCCACCTCGCGAGGAGGATCAACAAGATGCATAGGGCATGCCCAAAGGGCATTTTCCGGGGTCCCGTTAGGGCACGGAAACGATGAGTCACCCTGTCACCCCACTGCGGCCAGCCCCGCGGAAGCGCTCGCGCCGGTCGTTCGGCAAGATCAAGAAGCTGCCCTCCGGCCGGTACCAGGCGAGCTACCTCGGCCCCGATCGACAGCGTCACAACGGTCCGGTCACGTTCCTGAGCAAGCTGGACGCCGACCAGTGGCTGGCGATGCGCCAGGCCGAGATCGTCGAGCACAAGTGGAAGCCCCCTGCACCCGCCGTGAGCGCGGTGACACCGACGCTTTCGGAGTACGCGGCAAGCTGGTTGCTGACCCGACGCACCCGAAGCGGTGAGCCGTTGAAGCCGCGCACGCTGGATCTCTACGGCGTCCTGCTGGACAAGCAGATCCTGCCGGTGCTCGGCGCGATGCCGCTGGCAGACATCACAGCCGACGATGTGGACGAATGGCACGCCAAGCTGCTGCCGTATGCACCCACTCGTCGCGCCCATACCTATGCGCTGCTGTCCAGCATCATGCGCAGTGCCAGCACGGGCCGGCACCCACTGATAGCCGAGAACCCATGCCAGATCCCGCACGCCACGAGGGTGACCCGCCGGTTCGAGCCCAAACCGGCCACACCGGAACAGATCGCCGTGATCGTCGAGAATATGCCCGACAAGTACCGGGCGCTGATCCTGCTCGCCGCCTGGTGCGGTCTCCGCTGGGGTGAAGTGAGCGAGTTGCGACGTAAGGACATTGACCTGAAGGCGATGACCGTGCGGGTCGAGCGGGCGGTGGTCTGGCGCAAGGGCCAGCCAACGGTCGGAACCCCCAAGTCGCAGGCGGGCGTTCGAACGATCGCCCTGCCGCCTAACCTGCGTCCTGCACTCCGGCGCCACGTCGCCGAACACGCGATGCCTGGCGAGGAGGGGCTGCTCTTCCCTAATGCCGCCCGGACAGGCCACCTCCACGTCAACACCCTCAGCAAGACCTACCACCGCGCACGTCGCGTCGCTGGTCGACCGGACCTGCGCGTGCACGACCTCCGCCACAGCGCTGCGACGATGGCCGCGCAGGCGGGAGCGACGTTGGCGGAGCTGATGGCCCGCATGGGCCATTCCACGCCCAAGTCGGCGCTGGTCTACCAGCACGTCGCTGAGGGGCGCGATCGCATCATCGCCGATCGGATGGCGCTCCTGGCGGTTCCTGACGACTCTTGGGGAACCTAGCCCCTGCCCTAGAGGGCCTACGTGCCTGCTGGCAGCCGCGCGCGAACGAAAGCGAGCTGCGACCGGCAGCCCGAGCTAATCGTGGGCCAGTCGAAACGACGCTCACCCTGGACATCTCCCCAGCACTCGTCTAGGTAGTTGAGGAATGCGCTGGTTCGATCAAGCCGGTCTCCGATCGCCATAACATCTCGGATGAGCGCTCTTGCTCCGGGGTCCACGATCGGAGTGTCGATCGTCATCGCGTCTACGTATGAGAACTCGGCCACAAGGCGCTTGTATAGGTAGCTGCCTGCCCGCGTGATTCTCATTGGCGCGCTGTCGGAGGGCCCCTCGGTCTCAAGCAGTCCCGACTGAATGGCGCGAATTAGGTGAAAACTGACGATGGGGAGCGGGAATAATGCCTGCATGCTGTCGTATACAACTCCCGATGGCGCGAACCCGGAAGGGCGCCCACTGCCCGCCACATCGACCGTCGCCAACAACTCGCATAGAGCAAAATGCTCGCTCCGCGTGGACGAGGAAACGTCGAAAGCATTTGGAATCGTCGAACTGCGTGGATCGTAGTACGAGTACTCACCGAACAGAATGGCTCTGATGAATTCGTGAATTGGAATGGTGTATCGCCGATTACTTCTAGTCGCCGCGGTGACGAGCCGATCAGTGTCCACATACCCGCTTCCGACGAAGTCTTGAAGGTATGCGAGCGCTGTGCGCACGTTTCCCGAACTTAAGTTGTCGACCAACTCGATGATTGGTCTGTCTGAGGTAAAGGCGGTTTGAAGTACTCGCAGGTACTCCATGAGGCTTTCGGATGAAACGGTCAGCCCGCGGGGGAACGAGTCGAGGCGCCCCGTATCCTCGAGTTGGCGCATGGCGAACTCGAGGCGCTTGAGGATGACCTCGTTGACCCGAGGAGGGGAGACGGTGAAAGTGCGCGGTTGGTAGGCCGCAAGGGCACCGGTCTTCCGCGAGCGATAGAACGTGGATGGGCGCAGAGATACAAAGACGGCCGCGGGCCACTTGGCCGCCAAACTCTCCGCGATTCGGTATATCTGCTCTTGGAACTCGGGAGCGTGGTGATCGACGTTATCAAGGATCACTACAAAGTCGTACTTTCTGGACCCCCGCAGGTGGTGCAAGCATCGAGCCATGTGCGGCAGAGGATCCGCCGCATGTGACGCGAGCATCGCGATTTCCTGCCGCGCGTACTCCGCCGGGTCGGTCTCCTTCAGCGGTCCGAAAAGCCCTCGCTGGAACTCGTTGATCTCTCGGTTGTAGACGGCGCGAATGAATGATCCATCACTGATAGACATTTCGCGCTGCTCTTGAATGGCGTCGGCGACTCGATTCATGACAAGGCGGCCTATGTCCGTGAGAGCCGATTCTGTTAGAAAATTGACATAACAGACAACCGTGCTGGAGAGCAGATCGGAAGCGTCGATGCGAAATAGGTGCCGCAAGAACATGGTCTTCCCTACGCCCACGTCACCCAGCACCACGACCGGCCGGTCAGCCAATGCGCCGGCAATGATATCTGCCTTCAGAGTGCCACTACGTTGCGCGTGCGCGATATCCATCGTGTCCGCGGTCCCGGATAGTGCCTGGTAACGAGTCCGCAGGATTTCTCGGCTTACGAGAGCATACTGTGAGAGGGCACCGCTTGGGCAATAGCAGGATCGGAGGAAGTCGTCGGATACTTCCTCTTGTTGAGTCAAGTCCTGCAGGAAGAGGCCAGCCAAGACCTTGACGTCAGTCTCGTGTTCGGATCGTCCGCGGAATCCGGGATACTCTGGAACCCGAGACGAGAGTTTAGACGGTGGGGCGACCAGGGTAGACCTTGAGCCCGAAAGCCGCCGCGTCAACGAATTTGCCGTCAGGCCGGGCAGCGACAGTGCGTCCCAGAACTCAGGAAACCGGCTGAGGATGTCGTCTAGACCGTGAAAGACGAGTGCTCGACCTTTTGTTACCTCCACCCCATCCTGTCTGCTGCCCAAGAAACAAATCACTTGCTCGCCGTTTGCGAGGACCGCGACCGGTATGCCGCCTCGCTGGCAGTAGCCCGAGACCTGATCGACTGCCGCGCGGTTCTGGGCTGAGTGGTCTCGAATCGTTTGGAGTGCACACTCGTGAATATCCGCCATGCCTTGTGGGAGCGAAAACAAGTGTCCAATTTTCTTCGCCTCAACCACCGCGAGGTGCTGTGGGATGCCCAGAACGTAGTCGAGGTACTCGCCGCTCTGGTGTTGCTCGGCGGTGATGGCTTCGATTGGCCAGTCCAGGCACTCCATGAGCAGCTTGTCGAGGTATAAGCGCGTCGTGGCCTCATTGGCGCCCGGGTCAAGAGTGGGGTTGGCGATCCAAGCCCTTAGTGTTTCGACTCCCCGCTCGTACCCGGCCACAGGTTCCTCCCTCTTCCCTGAGGCGATACTAACGATTGGTGCCGACGCCGGCAGGGGGCGTGGGCACTCAACTGCAGCCCGGAGCGGCCGCTCGTGGGTTGAGTCCATTGATAGTGGTCGCGCAATCCTTGATTTTCGGCCAAGCCTCGGCCAAAGCGCCTCAGACGGGAGGGCTGCAGACAAGCCCTCCGAACACGTGGGGCGCGTGGCGTGTCACGCTATGTGCAGGGGCTGGATCCGATCGAGAGCAGCTCCGAGGTTGATCCCTTCCTTCTCCAGGTCGAAACGGGTCTGGAGGTTCAGCCAGAATCGGTCGCTGGTGCCGAAGTAGCGCGAGAGCCGCAAAGCCGTGTCTGCCATGATCCGGCGCTTGCCGTGGACGATCCCGCTGATCCGCTTGGGGGGAACGCCGATCGCCACTGCGAGCCGGTTCTGAGAGATCCCGAGTGGACGAAGGTACTCCTCCAGCAAGACCTCACCGGGGTGGACAGGCGCGCGGGCAGTCATGGCGCTCCCTCCCTCTGTGCTTGTCGGGTTGGTCTCCCTCACGCGACTGTGCTCCCGTAGCGCTGTTGTGCTGTCTCCCCCGAGGTGCCAACGATGAGCCCGATAAGCGCCCACGACATGCCCGCTTGTCGGGCTGCCTTGACCGCGTCCAGAACGTGACGCTCGGCGTCCGACCGCTCCTGAATCTCAGCACGTAGAAGCGCGACGGCCTCAGGGTCGAACTCGTCGGCGGGATCGGGCCCGTAGTCCTCGAACCGGGCCGCGAACTGGTCTGCGTGCTGAAGGATCTCGTCAACTGTGCGGGGCATCGTCATCCCCTGAGGTACTTCGCTCTGGCCGTCAAAGCGTGGACGATCACTATCGCCACGTCGCCTTCCTTGCTGTCCAGCACTCCTACAAGGTAACTCGCCACCTCCTCGGCGGTCACGTCCCTGGCTCATCGCCCGGCAGTGGGTTCACACAGCCCGATCGGAACCCAGGCCTGAGTGGCAGACACACCTTCTGCACCATGGAACTGACCGAAGCTGCTAGCAAATCGACGGATCCGCATCGATCTGTCTGGAAGGGCGTAGCGAAGAGTGCCAGCCTCAGTCTCGTGGCGCACGGCGTCAGTCGAGGCGGCGTCAGTCGCCGCCTTATCAGGTTTAGGAGGCTTTATTTGATCTAGATAAAGCTCAGTAAACCTAGTAAGGTCGCCCAACGTGAAGGCACTCACCAACCCCTACACGCCCAATGCTGGCGCACAGCCCCAGGCACTTGTCGGACGCGATGACCAGCTGGACTCCTTCGATCTCCTGCTCGCGCGGATCGAGAGGGGACGGACCGAGCAGTCGATGATCGTCACCGGTCTCCGGGGCGTCGGCAAGACCGTGCTGCTTGCTCTGTTCCGTCGCAAGGCGCTCGCGCGCGAGTGGGTGGTTGTCGAGATCGAGGTGAGTAAGCACGACGATGCAGGGTTCCGCCGCGATATCGCGGTCCAGATGCGATCAGCGTTACTTGAACTTTCCCCTAGGGCTCGCTGGACGGACAAGGCCCGTCACGCTGCGTCGGTCCTCAAGTCCTTCACCGTGAGCGTCGACCCATCAGGGACCTGGTCGGCCGGCCTGGGCGTTCAAGCAGCCGAGGGCTTCGCCGACCACGATGATCTGGCTCTCGATCTCACTGACCTGTTTCTTGCAGTCGGAGAGGCCGCCAAAGAGCATGAGAAGGGCGTCGTGCTGCTGCTTGACGAGGTTCAGTTCCTGAAGCCATCACAGCTCGAGGCTCTGATTCAGGCGCTTCACAAGATGGTGCAGCGAAGTCTTCCAATCACGATGGTCGCGGCAGGCCTTCCGCAGATCGCCGAACTGGCCGGAGATGCGAAGTCCTACGCCGAGAGGCTGTTCAAGTTCCCGCACCTCGGGAACCTGTCGCCTGAGGACGCCAAAGAGGCGCTCCTGCGCCCCGCGGCCGAGGAAGGCGTCACGTATGCCGAGGACGCCCTTGATGCCGCTGTGGCCATCACGGGCGGATACCCGTACTTCATCCAGGAGTTGGGCTACGCGGTGTGGACGGTGGCCGAGGGTCCGGAGATCACCAAGGAGGACCTGGTTGCTGCCGAGCCTGGCTACGAGGCCAAGCTCGACGCTTCCTTCTTCCGAGTCAGGCTCGATCGGGCCACCGAACTCCAGCGCGCCTACCTGCGCGCAATGGCCGGGTTGGGAAGCGCACCCCAGAAGGCGAGCGATGTCGCGGAAGTTATGGGCCGAGCCTCTACCAATCTTGGTCCCACGCGAGCAGAGCTCATCAACATGGGATTGCTCTACACCCCCGAACACGGCTACGCGGCATTCACAGTGCCGCACTTCGATCGATTCCTCCTGCGGGCGATTCCCACGCTTGAGGTCCCGCCGCTACGTCCCCGTGGGCAAGGCCGGAAGTCGTCCTGACGATCTCTCTGCGGCTCCGTTGACGGCAGATGTGGGCAGATGGCGGCGCTCGTTAGGGCACGGTTAGGGCACGAAACCAAGAGAGCCGCTCCGGCCAAGGATTGAATCCCTAGCCAGAGCGGCTTCCCGCTGGTCGGGGTGACAGGATTTGAACCTGCGACCTCGTCGTCCCGAACGACGCGCGCTACCAAGCTGCGCCACACCCCGGTGGCCCGAAGGCCGACGTGAAGTCTATACGAGTCGTCAGCGATCAGCCATTCGAGCCCGCGGCGGTGAGCGTCAACACGGTGACCTCGGGAGGGCAGGCGAACCGGTAGGTGGCGAAGGGTGATGAGCCCATGCCGGCCGAGACGTGCAAACGTGCCGTCCGACCACCCGCGGTGTGCGACGAAAGGCCTTTGGCACGAATGGTATCCAGGTCGCAGTTGGTCACCAGAGCCCCGTAGTAGGGGACGCAGACCTGGCCGCCGTGGGTGTGGCCGGCGAGAATCAGGTCGATGCCGTCGGCGGTCATGGCGTCCAGCACTCGCAGGTAGGGGGCGTGGGTGACGCCGATGGAGACGTCTGCCTCGGGGGACGCAGGCCCTGCCACCAGCGAATAGTCGTCCCGTCCGAGATGGGCGTCGTCGGTGCCACGGAACTCGAAGGTGATGCCGCGAACGGTCATCAGGGTGCGCGCGGTGTTGACTTCGACCCACCCGCGTTCGGCGTAGCCGGCTCTCAGTTCGTCGGTCGGTAGCGGACGGTCGTCGCTGCCGTCCCCCTCGGTGGATCGGAAGAGGTAGCCCACCGGGAGCCGGAATGTGGGCGCCTCGTAGTCGTTGGAGCCGAACACGAATACCCCGGGCACGTCGCGCAGCCGCCCCCACGCTCGCAGCAGCGGCTCGAGCGCTTCGGGGTCGCTCCAGTTGTCTCCGGTGGTGACGACCAGGTCCGGCTCGAGTCCGGCCAACGCATGAATGAACTCGGTCTTGTAGCGCTGCCGGGCCATCAAATGAATGTCGGAAACATGCAGCAAACGCAGCGGTGCCGATCCCGCAGGCAGGATGGGCACCTCCTGACGCCGGACGACGAAGTGCCGCGCCTCCCAGAAGCCATAGGCGACGCACAAGGCACCGGCGGCCGCCACGCGGCCGAGGAGGGCTCCGATCACAACGCCAGTTCTATCGCGTTTTGGTCGGTGTCGGCTTGGGTGAGGGTTTGGGGTCGTCCTTGGGCTTGTCAGGCTTCTTGACCGGGCCGGCCGAGATCAGCAGGCGAATGCTGGTGCCACGCACCGCCACTCCCGACGGGCTGATGCCTAGGAACGTGCCCTTCGGGGTGTTACTGGCGATCGTGTCCTCGTACGATCCGAAGCCGGCGTTGCGCAGCACGATGCGGCAGTTCGCCAAGCCCGAGCACGAGGGAATGTCGACCTTCTGGCCGGCCAGGATGCCGTACGGCGGCTCGACGAAGCCCTTGCGGTCGTAGTTCTTCAAGGCGGCGGCGAAAGCAGGCTTGAAGATGTGCCCGCCGGCTTCCTGACCCGACCTGCCGTAGAGCGTGCGATGGGAGTACTTCATGTAGGCGCCCTTGAGGTACACCTGCTTGCGGTAGCCGCTCCAGTACTTCTTGAACCGGGGATCCTTCGAGTAGCTGATCATGCCGGCGCCGGCCAGGTTGCGGGTGAAGCCGACCGTCCAGATGGCCGCATTATCGGGCACGGTGCCGGTCTTGCCGGCAACCGTGTAGCCGGGGACTCGTGCCGGCACGGCGGTGCCCGAGCGGAAGGGGCCTTGGAAGACCTTGCTCAGCGCGTCGGCGATGCCCTCATCGAGCACCCGGCGGCAGTTCGCGTCCGGGGCCTCCAGAGTGGTGCCGTCGGCGGCCTTGACGGACTTGACGATGATCGGCTCACATCTGATGCCGCGGGCAGCGATGGTGGCATAGGCGTTGGCAAGCGAAAGCGGCGACACTTCGACGGCCCCGAGGGTGAACGACGGGTAGTTGCTGTACGTCTTGGTGAGCGCGTCACCCTTGGGGTCGATGGACGGCTGCAGGCCGAGCGACTGGGCGATCTTCGTCGCATCACAGAGACCCGCCGCAGCTTCGAGTTGCACGAAATAGCCGTTGACCGAGTTGGTAGCTCCGGAGAACAGGTTGAACGAGCCGCCCACGCCTACGACGTTCCAGGGTCGGTTGACGACCACGCTGCCCTGGCAGGACTGGAACCGCCAACCCTGGAAGTTCATTCGCGGCTTGACTCTGATGGTGCCGTACGCGCCGAGACCATTCTTCAACGCGGCGGCCGCGACGAACATCTTGAAGGTCGACCCGGCCTGGTAGCCGTCGCCGCCGCCCATCTTGTTGCTGGCGGCGTAGTTCCAGTAGGTCTGGCTCTTCTTGGTGCCCATCTTGTTGCGGTTCTGCGCCATCGCGACGATCAGACCGGTGCCAGGTTCGATCATCACCATGACCGAATCGACGGGGTCGCGCGGGTCGAGATAGTTCTGGATCGTTTTCTCGGCCTTGCGCTGCACCTTGGGATCGATGATCGTGCGAATGGTCAGGCCGCCGCGGTAGAGGGTGTTCTCGCGGTCCTCCTGCGTGGCGCCGAGGCTCGGTGAGTTGAGCAGCGTGCGCTTCACGTAGTCACAGATGAACGGGAACTCACTGTTGGCGCAGCCGTGCAGCTTCGCCTTGGGCTTCACCAGTCCGAGCTTGGTTGCCTTCGCCGTCGCCGCCTGCTGCGCGGTGATCACATGCACATCGGAGACCGCCATGCGGTCGAGCACGTCGTTGCGGCGCTGCAGGGCAACGAGTTGCAGGCCCGGCGTGCGGGGATTGGTGCCGACCGGGTTGCGCACCATTCCGGCCAACATTGCGGCCTGCTGCAGGTTGAGCTCGCTGGCGTGCACTCCGAAGTAGTTGAGGGCAGCCGCCTCGACGCCATAGGCGCCGTCGCCGTAATAGGCGATGTTCAGGTAGCGCTCGAGAATCTGGTCCTTGCTGAACTGCTTCTCAAGTGCGATCGCGTAGCGAAGTTCCTGGATCTTTCGGGCCAGGGTGTTCTCCTGAGCCTTCTGCACGCCCTCGTTGTCGCCCTTCGCCTGAGCGGCGCTGATCAGCGTCATCTTGACGTACTGCTGGGTGAGCGTGGAGGCGCCCTGGGTATTGCCGCGGACGGTGCTGACCAGGGCGCGAAGGGTGCCCTGCAGATCCATGGCGCCATGCTCGTAGAACCGGTGGTCCTCGATGGCGATCTGGGCCTTCTGCATGATCGGGGCGATCTTGTTCAGCGGCACCCACTGGCGGTTCTCGTCGTAGAAGTTGACCAGGGTCTTACCGTCTGCCAACAGCACCTTGGAACGCTGAGCCAGTGGCTGCACGACCAGTTCGGCGGGCAGGGCGTCCATCGCGGTGGCGGTGGACTTGCTGACCTCTGCAGCCATACCCGCGGCGGGGACCACCAAGCCGGCTATCAGCAGTCCACCGAGCACACTGACCACGAGAAACATGACCAGCGAGTAGAGCCTCTTCCCCAAACGCATGGACACCAGAGTACGTGACGACCGCCCGGCCCCCGGCACCGCTCCCCGAGTGGCGCGTGAGGGTGCGCTGCGGGCCGCTGAGGCAACCCGCTGCAATCCGATTCGCGACGCCACGTACGTTGTGCGTCTGGGACTTTCTTCTCACCGCCCGGATTGCATTTTGCGTACCGCACGAGCAGCACTACACTACGTAGTAGAGAGTTTGCCGCTCGCCACCAACCCCCGAGACAGGTGATTCGCCCGTGTCAGGCAACGAAGTCGACAACTGGCCGATGCTGGCCGAATGCCGAGGAATGCAGGACGACCTGTTTCCGGACGGCGCGGATCAGAAGCGGGCCCGACTGATCTGCTCGAGCTGCACAGTGCGTGCCCAATGTCTCGCCGAAGCCCTCGACAACCGGATTGAGTGGGGGGTGTGGGGCGGTATGACCGAGCGGGAGCGCCGACGCCTGCTGCGCCAGAACGAGAACATCACCTCGTGGCGCCGCCTATTGCTCGGCTCCGTCAAGCAGGCGGCCAAGTGACGTCAGGTCGGTGAGGCCCCCGGTCCGCCGTCCGATCCACGCCATCGGCACGTCGAGGCCGGCGAGCGGCTCGACGACGGTTTCCTCCGTGGATCGTGCGGCCAGGGTGGCGCGGTGATGGTTCAGCACGACTCTCTGGGCGGCGTCCGCGGAGCTCTCGGCAGCCTCGAGACCTTCCTGTGGCAGCAGCACCGGGGTGGTGGCCTGGTTGACCAGAGTGCCGCGCAGCGGAAGGCCGTCCTGCTGCAATCGTGCGACCAGCGCCGTCGCCTCGGCCACCGGGGCTGATCGCGGAGCGGCCACGACCAGAAAGCCCGCATTGTCGGACGCGAGTAGGGCGCGGGTCTGCACGGCGTGCGACTCGAACGCCAGGACTGCCCTTTCGAACACCTGCAGGAACGTTCGGAGGTCACTGAACAAGCGGCCGCCGAGGATGGCGTCCAGGGCCTTGGTGGCCAGGGCCGCGCCCGCGTCGAGAAACCCGAAAGGTCCGCGGGGAAGGCCGAGAACGACCCGCAGCAGCGGATTGTGCGCGAGCGCCTCGAGCCGATTCGGGCCGTCCAGAAAGTCGAGCGCGGATGCGCTCGGTGGGGTGTCGACGACGATCAGGTCCCAGCGGCCCGTCTCTTCGACCTGCCTGGTGAGTTCGCCGATCTTCTCCATGGCGACGTACTCCTGAGTTCCGGAGAACGCCTCGGACAAGGCCTTGTAGAAGGGGTTCGCCCTGATTCGATCCGCCTCATCGGCCGGCACCTGCGCAGTCAGCGCCCGATCGAAGGAGTGCCGGACGTCGAGCATCATCGCGTCGAGACTGCCGGCCCCGTCGGGCAGAACGACCGGCACGGGTTCGTGAGCGAGGTCGTCCAGTCCCATCGCCTGGGCAAGTCGGCGGGCAGGATCGATGGTCACCACGGCCACCTTGCGGCCCAGTTTCGCGGCCCGCAGCGCCAGCGCCGCCGACAGTGTGGTCTTGCCGACCCCACCCGTGCCGACGCACAGCAGCAGCCGCAGCGAAGGCTTCAGGAGCAGAGCGTCGATGTCGAGGGTCGTCACACGGCCTCCAACTGATCGGCGAGTCGGCTGAGCCCGTGGTTCGCCGGATCGATGTCGCGCACTCGAGTGACCGGCAGCCCTGTTCGATGGGCGAGCAGAGCCTCCCAAGCCTTCTGGCCAGAGGTTTGGTCGGCATCTGCGACCAGTGCGCCGGTCATGGCCACCCACTGCTCGGCGGTGATGCCATCGGGTGCGGCCGGCAGCGGATCGGGGACGTCCTCCGGGTCGCGCCACCGGTTGGCGAGCACGGCACCCACCTCGAGGCCCAGGCCGCGGAGCACCGCCACGGTCTCGATGGTCTCCGTCACCGGCAGCTCGTCGAGCAGGGTGACCACGTGGGTGCGGCAGGACGGGTCGCGCAGGTCGTCCATCACCGAGGCCGCCTGACCGGCGATCGGACTGCCGTCGGTCAACTCGGCCAGTCCCTCGCCGGCCCCGAGGAACGAGCCGATCCGCCCGGAGGGGGGCGCGTCCAGCACCAGCGCATCGATGTCGGGGTGAGTCTCGGTCAGGTGGGTCACCTGGCCGATCAGCAGGATGTCACGCAGGCCCGGGGCGATCCGGGTGGCGAAGTCGACCAGCGGATCGAGCTGCAGCAGATCCGCGGCGAAGCCGAGGCGGAAATAGCGTTGCAGGTAGCCGGCCAGCGAGGCGCGGGCGTCGATCTGCACCCCTTCGACGCGGCCATTGCGGGTGGGTAGCAGCAGCCCGGGCTTGGACCTGACCGGACGGCCCGTGGCCAGCGCCAACCCGCTGCGGCCCTCCACTTCTGCGACCACCACGCGAGCCCCTTCGCGCGACAGCCGCAGGGCCAGCGCCAACGCGAGGGTGGTCTTGCCCACGCCGCCCTTGCCCGTGACGATGTGCAGCGGGCAGCGGGCGGGCATGTGGCCAGCGTACGCGGGGGCTCCTTGTCGGCCCCGGGCACTAGGGTTGGGCCATGACCAAGTGGGAGTACGTCACGGTGCCGGTGCTGGTGCACGTGACCAAGCAAATCCTCGATCAATGGGGCGTGGACGGTTGGGAGCTGGTGCAGGTGGTGCCCGGTCCGAATCCGCAGAATCTGGTGGCCTACCTGAAGCGGCCACTGGAGAACGGGTGAACGAGGAGGTCGCCGGCCCGCCGCCATCCCAGCGGCTGGCCGAACTGGGCCTCGCCCTACCTCCGGTGGCCAAGCCGCTGGCTGCCTACGTTCCGGCCATCTCGTCCGCCGGTCAGGTGTTGACCTCCGGGCAGTTGCCCACGGTGAATGGTGCCCTGGTCGCCACCGGCAAGGTCGGCAGCGACGTCACCGTCGAACAGGCCGTGGCCGCTGCTCGCGTGGCAGCCCTGAACGCCCTGGCCGCGGCGGCCGACCAAACGGGCGGCATCGACAACATTCGGCGCATCGTGCGCGTGGTGGTGTTCGTTGCCTCCGACCCCTCGTTCACCGCACAACCCAAGGTCGCCAACGGCGCCAGTGAGTTGTTCGGCGCGGTCTTCGGTGCCCTGGGGGTGCATGTGCGCTCGGCAGTGGGGGTCGCCTCCCTGCCGATGAACGCACCCGTCGAGCTGGAACTGGTCGTCGAGGCCAGCGCCGCGTCGTTCTGATGGAGACCCGCACGGCGCTCGTCCGGCGGGCCCGGGCGATCGACCGTGCCCTGGCTGCCAGCTACCCCGACGCGCATTGCGAGCTCGACTTCCGCAGCCCGCTCGAACTGCTCGTGGCGACCATCCTGAGTGCCCAATCGACCGATCGTCGGGTCAACCTGGTCACGCCGGTGATCTTCACCCGCTACCCGACGGCTGCCGCCTACGCAGCGGCGGAGTGCGCCGAACTCGAGGAGTTGGTGCACCCCACGGGCTTCTTCCGGGCCAAAACCGATGCGTTGCTCAAGCTCGGTGCTGCGCTGGTCGAGCGGTTCGACGGCCAGGTGCCCGGCACGCTGAAAGACCTGGTCACCCTGCCCGGCGTCGGACGCAAGACGGCCAACGTGGTGCTCGGCAACGCGTTCGGCGTGCCTGGCATCACCACCGACACACATTTCATGCGGCTGTCGGCGCGGTTCGGTTGGTCCGAGTCGACCAAGCCCGAGGTGGTCGAGGCCGAGGTCGGCGCCCTGTTCCCGCGGTCGAACTGGACTCAGCTCTCGCACAACGTGATCTGGCACGGACGGCGGCGCTGTCACGCTCAGCGTCCGGCCTGCGGGGCGTGCCCGGTGGCCAAGTTGTGCCCTGCATACGGGCTCGGCCCGACCGACCCCAAGGTGGCCGCGAAGCTGATTCGTGAGCCACGCGGATGAAACGCCTCGCCGCCCTGATCGTCGCGCTGGTGCTGGTGGCCGGTTGTTCGTCGGCACCGGCTCCGATCGCGTCCGAGCCCAGGCCCACCTTCACGCCGGCCGAGCCGGCTGTGATCCTCAAGGCTCGCAAGCAGGCGGGCATCGCCGACTGCCCGCGCACGGCCGCCGAAGTCCCGACGCGATCCGACGGGTTGCCCGATCTGACGCTGGATTGCCTGGGTGGTGACTCGACCGTGCGGCTGTCCGCGTTGCGCGGCAAGCCGATGGTGATCAACCTGTGGGCGCAATGGTGTGCTCCGTGCCGTGAGGAATCGCCGTGGCTCAAGCAGTACGCCGCCGACTTCAAGGGCAAGGTGCTGCTGATGGGCGTCAACTACGACGATCCGCGCCCCGAACTCGCCGTCGAGTTCGCCTCCCTGGTCGGCTGGAAGTACCCGCAGCTGCATGATCCCGAACGTCGGCTCAGCACCGTGATGAGCGTGCCCGGGCTGCCGCTGACGCTGTTCGTCGCGGCAGACGGCCGGATCGTTCACCGAGTGGCGGGCAAGCTGCAGAGCTACGACGAGCTGGTGAGCATCACCCGCGACGAGCTGGGCGTGAGGTTGTGAGCCGGTTCGACCTGCAACCACTTCGTACCGTACTGGCCGGGCCGGAGGCGGCCGCCAGGGTCGCGAGCCGGCCGGCCGGCGGAGGTCGGCCGGCGGCAGTGCTGATCGCACTGGCCGATATCGACGGCGACACCGAGGTGGTGCTGGTCGAGAAGAACGCCCGGCTGCGGTCCCATTCGGGGCAGATGGCGTTTCCCGGGGGTGCGATGGAACCGTCCGACGCATCGCCCATTGCGGCAGCCCTGCGCGAAGCCGAAGAAGAGGTCGGACTGAGGCCTGACGAGGTCGAGGTGCTGGGGGTGCTGCCGGCGGCCTACGTGCGTGCCAGTGACTTCGACGTGACCAGCGTGGTCGCCCGGTGGACGAGCCCGCGCGCGTTGATGCCGGTCGACGTCGGCGAGATAGCCGCGGTGCACAGCGTGGCCATCGACGTGCTGCTCGAGCCCGCCAACCGAGTGACCTGGCAGCTGCCCAACGGCTTCGCCGGGCCCGGGTTCGTGGCCGGCGAGCTGTTCGTCTGGGGTTTCACCGCCTACCTGCTGGACGGCATGTTCGAGCTGGCCGGCTGGACGCTGCCCTGGGACGCGAGCCGGGTGTCAGACGTGCCCGAGCGCTTCTTCCGAGGTCGAGGCCGCTGATCGCCACACTCGCAACGGGCCACTACCGATCAGCGACGTCACCGATGTCGCGGCAGGAGCCAAGGTGCAGGTGAGCTGCGGCGCATCGGTGAGGCCCGTCCGCTGTCGAGGTGCCCACGGATCGGGCCTGCGGAAACTCAGAGGGTCGGCGCCACGAATGACGGACCGGGGGTGCCCGAGGTGATGCTGGGTGCCGTCTTGCGGGCAGCCTTGCGCTGTTCGGCCTCGGCCTCAGCTTCTCGCTGGCCGCGCTCCACGGCTCCCTTCACCGCTTCGATGGAGGCTTGGCCCTGGGCAGTCGTGGCCCGGAGACCCTTCGCCTCTTCGATCTTCTTCTTGGCGACCAGAGCGAGCACACCGGCGATCAGGAACATCACCAGGACCACGATCACCACGCCCACGCAGGCGGCCAGCAGAGGAGCCCAGCCGAGCCCGGCGGCGAAGAAGTAGCCGACCAGCAGCCCCAGCGCGAGAAACCCCAGGAGGCCGCCGGCGGCGGCGAGGTAGCCGGCTCCACCGAGCAGGCCCGCCCCGATCCCGACGGACTTCGCCTGGGGAACGAGTTCGGCCTTGGCCAACTCGATCTCGCCCCGGACGATAGTGGTCACGTCGGCCTGGATGGCCTTGATCGTGTCTGCGATGTCTGACTGGTTCGCCATGCTTGAGCTGCCTTTCGCCGCTGTGATGTTCAGCCTAGTGGCAGGGGGACGGGCTGTCTGGCCCCCCTAAAGGCGGATCTGCAGCCCGTCGTCGGGCAGGTCGAGAGGCGCGGTGAGTTCGGTGTGGTCGACTTCGGCGCGCCAGCACAGCACCCGGTAGGGCAGCAGTAACGGCTCGGGTGACCGGGCCGCGTTCTCGTAGAGCGCGCTGACATCGTCCAGGAGCTGTTGCCGCGCACCCTCGTCCAGCGCTTTGACGACAGGCGACCGTTCGGCGAGGGAGAGCAGGCCCGGACGATCGACCGGAACCCAACGACGAAAGCTGCGGGTCTCGACGTGCGGAAAGTAGACGCTGTCGGTGAGCGCCTGCAGCGAATCGGAGCCGTAGTCGCCACGCATCGCCGCAGGGTCGAACTGCCGCACCAGAGCCACCAGCCGCTTGACCCATGGAACGGAGTCATCGCGCACGGTGTAGCTGATGCACAACCGCCCGCCGGGACGCAGCACCCGGGCGAACTCGGACAGTGCCAGACCCGGGGCATAGAGATGGAAACTCTGCGCGACGAGCACCCGTTCGAAGGCGCAGGGAGCGAGCGGCAGCGACTCGGGCGCCGCCACCAGCGGCACCGCTGCGGGCGCTCGCCGGAGGAGCTCGGAGACGCCTTCTCGGTCTCGATCGACGAGCGTGAGCCGATGGGTGCCCTGTAGGCCGGCGGCGAACGCAGCCGCTGATCGGCCCACCATGAGAGACGGCCCGCGGGAGCCCTCGACCAGCCAATCCAGGGCGCTGCGCAGGGTCGAGGTGGTCACGCAGGCATCGTACGGGCCCCGAACAGGGTGTCGGGACGCATGGACAGCGGCAGACGGGAGGTCGCACGTCCTCAGTTTGAACACCTGGGGCGGGTAGGTGTTCAAACTGAGGACGTGAACGAGGTGATGGTGGTGTCCGGCAACGCCGAGGTGTGCGAGATGGTGGCAACGGCCGCGGCCGCCCTGGGCCAACCGGCAGCAGTGTGCGAACCGGATGCCCTGAGCGAGCTGTGGCACCAGCCGGCGACGATCTTCGTCGGCGTCGACGCCGCTGCAGAGGTGGCCGCTCTCGCCCTTCCGCGCCGTGACCGGGTCTACCTGGTCGGCCGTGACGTGGGCGCGGCGGCCCTGTGGTCGGTGCCGCTGGCAGCCGAAGTGATCGTGCTTCCCGAAGGCCGAGCGTGGTTATCGTCGGTGCTGGCGCGCTCGGGTGCAGGGGGAACCGGACGGATCACCGCCGTGCTCGGCGGATCCGGAGGCGTGGGCGCCTCCACTCTGGCCGCCGGCCTCGCCTGGCGCGCCGCACAGAGAGATGCCTCCGTGGTACTGGTCGACGGGGATCGGTTGGGTGGTGGCATCGACCTGTTGCTGGGCGCTGAACAGGTGCCCGGCTGGCGCTGGCCCCGATTCGCCGCGGCCGAAGGAGTGCTCGGCGACCTGAGTGAGTTCTTGCCGAAGATCGACGGAGTAGCCGTCGTCTCGATGGCGCGCGGCTCCGATCTCGAGCTCGCCCGCGAACCGCTCTCGGCGGTGCTGGCCGCGCTGCAACGCACGTTCGATCATGTGGTCGTCGATCTCGGACGAGGCGACGGCGCGGTCGCCAGAGAGGCTCTGCGGCTGGCCTCCCGCACTCTGCTGCTCGCCGGCGGCAACGTCCGAGGGCTCGCGGCCGCCGGTCAGACTCTGCGGGCGTTCGAGCCGCAGGCGTGCGAAGTGGTGGTGCGTCAGCTGCCTCAGAGCCGGGTGCCCGACATCGTCGTGGACGAGGCCCTGGGCTTGCCCGTGGTCGGTCGCATCCGGCACGACAAGCGGCTGGCCGCGGCGGCTGAGCGCGGAGAGCGGCCACCGCTGGGCCGTCGGCGCGCCAGCCTTGGCCGCGTCTGCGATCAGTTGTTGGCAGCGGCATGAGCGTCGGGCACCTGAACGACGTCCGGTCGGTGCTGGGCCGTTCGGGGGCGCCAGTCACCCCGGGAGCGGTCGCAGGAGCCCTGCGTGGCCTGGGGCTGTTGGTCTCCGAGAGCAGCGTGCGAGAAACCGTGGCGGCCCTGCGACGCGAAAGCGCCGGCGCCGGTCCGCTGGAACCTCTACTAGCGCTGCGCGGAGTGACCGATGTGCTGGTCAACGGGCACAACCAGGTCTTCGTCGATCGGGGCGGCGGCCTTGAGCAGGTCGAGAGCCCGTTCGAAGCCGAAGAAGACGTCCGGCGGCTCGCGGTCAGACTCGCCGCTGTGGTGGGCCGTCGGCTCGACGAGGGCAGCCCGTTCGTCGACGCTCGGCTACCGGACGGCACCCGTGTGCACGCTGTGCTCGGCGTGCTCACCGACTCCGGCACCTGCTTGTCGCTCCGGGTGCCTTCGCGAATCGCGCTGACTCTCGGCGACTGGGTCGCCAACCACTCGATGCACCCGAGGGCAGCTGACCTCCTCGGCGCACTGATCGACGCCCGGGCCGCCTTCCTGATCTCGGGTGGCACCGGATCCGGCAAGACCACCCTGCTCGCCACACTGCTCAGCCGCGTTCAGCCGAGCCATCGCATCGTGATCGTCGAGGACTCACGGGAACTCGCCCCAGCCCACGCGCACGTTCTCCGGTTGGAGGCACGGCCGCCCAACGCTGAGGGTGCGGGGGCGGTCGGTCTGTCGGCACTCGTACGGCAGGCATTGCGCATGCGGCCCGACCGGCTCGTCGTCGGTGAGGTGCGCGGCGCCGAGCTGGCAGACCTGCTCGCCGCTCTGAACACCGGTCACGAGGGCGGGTGCGGCACCGTGCACGCCAACTCAGCGGCAGACGTGCCGGCCCGACTGGAAGCCCTGGCAGCCCTGGGTAGCATGCCGCGCGGCGCACTGCATTCGCAGGCCGCCGCAGCACTCGACGTCTTGGTGCACATCGGCAGGCTGTCCGACGGCCGGCGTTGGGTTCAGGAGCTGTACCTGTTGCAATGGGACGCCGCCGCCGGGCTGTGCCGGCCGGTGCCAGCCTGGCGCTTCGTGCCCGATGGCGAGGCGGTCGCCGAGGCGGGTGCCGGGGCGCTGGCCGAGGTGCTGCGATGCCACTCGTGAGCGCATTGTCGGTCATGGCGGCGATCCTGGTGTGGCAACCGCTGGCGCCCTGGCGCAGGCTTCGGGCTCGAGCGCCCGCCCATCGTTCGACAACGAGGGTGCGCTTGGTGCCGCTGCTGATGGGCGGGGTTTGTGCCGCAATCGCGTGCGGTTGGGTGGTCGACTCGGCGCGCGGTGCCGTGCTGAGCCTGTCCGTGTGCACTTCGCTCGCCGTTGCAGTGTGGACCCTCGATCATTCTCGACGAGCCAAGCGCCGCGTCCGAGCCCGAGACGAGGTGGCCAGAGGCTGCAGCGAACTCGCCGCGCTACTGCGCGCCGGGCACCCACCTGGGCGGGCACTGCGGCTGGTGGCCGACGGAGTCCCGGTGTTCGCCGAACCGGCCGCGTACGCGGCGGTCGGCGGCGAGCTTCCTGCTGCGCTGCAGCGGGTCGGGTCCAGTCCGGGCTGCCACGGCTTGCATGGGCTGGGCGGAGCCTGGCTCATCGCTGAGCGCACTGGAGCGTCGTTGACCTCGTTCCTCGACGATCTGGCGCACAACCTGGCCGCCGAACGAGAACTGGGCCGCACCGTCGACACGGAGCTCGCCGCGCCGCGGATGAGCGGGCGGCTGCTGGGAATCCTTCCCGTGGTGGGGCTGGCGCTCGGTTTCGCGATCGGTGGAGACCCGGTCGCGTACCTCACCGGGTCGCTTCCGGGCCTGGCGTGCCTGGGGGTCGGCAGCTGTCTGGCCGCCGGCGGTGTCGTGTGGACCGAGAAGTTGGCGGATCGCGCAGGGCAGGTGCGATGAGTCCGAATCAACTGACCATGCTGGCCGCGTTCGCCGCAGCCGTCGCGACCTACTGCAGCGTGCCGGCGTTCCGGCTGCGGCCATCGATCGTGCACCAACAAGGCGCGGGGCCACCTGTGTCCGGCGCGGCTCGTTTGATCGGCCTGATGGCGCCGGTGCAGGGTGCGCCGAGCGCGTTCTCGAGGTTCGCGATCGCGGTGGTGGTCGGCAGTGTGCTGGTGCGCATTAACTCCGAAACGGCCTGGGTGGGTCTCGGCACGACGCTCGGCGTGGGCCTGCTGGTATTCGTCGGCCTGGGTCGATGGCCCGGCCCTGCGGTGCGCAGCCGTGATCGCGAGGTGCAAACCCAGCTGCCGTCGGTGTGCACGCTGCTTGCCGTCTGCCTCGAGGCGGGTCTGCCACTGCGAAATGCGGTCGCAGCCGTTGCCGAAGGATCAGGGGGCGCCATGGCCGAGGCGATGCGTCGGTTGGACACAGCCGTTCGGCTTGGTGTGCCCGAAACCGAGGCATGGCTCGAGCTCGGGCGAACGCGACCCGCGTTCGCCGACCTGGCCCGCGAGTTGAGCCATGCGGCCGGCAGCGGAATGGCGCTGGCGCCGGTGCTGCGGCATCACGCCCGCGAGGCTCAACGTCGGGCCCAGGGCACGGCGCAGTCGAGGGCGCGCAAGGCAGGTGTCAGCAGCGTCGTTCCGTTGATGATCTGTTTCCTGCCGGCCTTCCTACTGATCGGCGTGGTCCCGATCATCGGCGGGGTCGTGTCCCGAGCCTTCGGGTGAGGTTCAGTCCACAGGGTCAACCGGTCCGGCTCGTTGTCCACAGCCGCGAATCGATGATGAACGGTGAACGGATCAGGTGCTCAGGCTGAGGGTGAAACCCCGGAACGCGGGGTCGAGAGGAGGAATCGAAATGTCCAACCAACTCGCCGCATCCCGCAGCGAACGCGGTATGACCACGGCTGAGTACGCGCTCGGCACGATCGCGGTGGTGGCTGTCCTGGCAGTCGTGATCGGCATCCTGACCGGGGGTGCGTTCACCCAGCAGATCGCGAGCGTCGCCACCCAGATCATCGACTGGGTGCAGACCTTCATCCGACGGTGAGGCGCGCGGGGCGGCTCTCGGGGTCGCCCCGCACGGGCAGAAGGAGAACGATGCGAAGCGAACGAGGAATGGTGTCGGTCGAGGTCGCCTTCGGCGTCATGTTGTCGGCGGTCGTGGCAATCGGACTGTCCTACCTGATCGCCCTGGTGATCCAACTCGGTGAACTGCAGGCGACGGTCGGCGAGGTGGCGCGGCAGCAGGCGCGCGGCGATGTCGCAGCCGCACGACGTGCCGAGCACGATGCTCCGTCCGGAACGGCGGTGCAGGTCAACTCGAGCGGTGCCGACGTGGTGGTGGTCGCCGAGCTGCGGTCACAACCCTGGGGGCAGTGGATTCCCGCCCTGCCACTCTCGGCTCGCGCGGTCGTGGCTCGGGAGCGGGCATGAGGGGCACCGGGCGATCGAAGGCCGGTGAACAGGGTGTCGCGGTTCTGCTGGCAGTGGCCGCTGTCGTGGCACTCGTCACGCTTGCTGGCGTCGGAGGGCTGGCCTTGACGTACGCCGCTGCGGCCAGGTCGGTGCGCGCGGCGGCAGATCTGGTGGCGGTCTCGGGTGCGCAGGCACAGGCAACCGGGGCGGACGCGTGTGCCGAGGCGCGGCGCATAGCGGCGCGCAACGGCGTGGAGTTGAGCGGCTGCGAGGTTGTCGGCGACCTGATCGACTATGTGGTGCAGGTCGACGTGCGGCGCTCGGTCGGGTGGCGCCTGCCCGGCCTGCCGGAGCGGGTCACGGCCACCGCCTACGCGGGCAACGTGACGGGTGTGCCGTGAGTGACCAGCAGCCGCAGCACGGCGATGGCTGCCCTCCGGTCGAGCGGATGGTTGCCCGAGCCGCAGGCGGGCGAGACGACACAGCGCGGGCAGCCGCGCTCACAACCGCAAGCTTCGAGCAGATCGAGAGTTGCGCCGAGCCAGCGCTCAGCCACGCTGAATCCCTCGTCGGCGAATCCCGAACCACCGGGCAGCCCGTCGTGAACGAACACTGTGGGAGCACCGGTGTCGGCGTGATGCACGCACGACAGTCCGCCGACATCGCCCTTGTCGCAGGGCGCGAATCCGGGCAGCAGCCCGATCGCGGCGTGTTCGGCAGCGTGCAGCCCAGCTGCCAGCTCGCGGTCGTCCAGGCCGTGCAGCGCGCGATCTCGATCTCGCAGCGTCCACCAGGTCGCACGGGTGCGAAAGGTGCGGGCGGGCAGGTCGAGGGGGGTGGAGTCCCACACTGTGCCAGTGACGGTGTCGCGTCGCAGGTAACCGGTCACCTGCGAGGTGAGCTCGATGGTTCCGGCGAACAGGGTGCCGGCTCCGAACGAGCGCTGCCGGTCGGCGCCGATGATGCGCACCTCGGTGCTGCCTTGGGCCTGGGTGAACCAGTCGGCGCGCTCCTGTCGACACAGGGCAACTCCGGCCGACAGGTCGTACTGCTCGACCAGCCATTGCTCGCCCTGATGCAGGTACACCGCGCCCTCGTGCACCGTGCGGTCGGCTGCGGCGGCGTCCACCTGGCCGATCACCCTGCCGGTGGTGGCCTGCACGATCTCGACCCCCGTACCCCCGATGGAGCGCAGATCGATGACGTCGACGGCCCGATGTTGCGAGGTCCAGTACCAGGCGGGGCCGCGACGGCGCAGCACGCCACGGGCCACCAGTTGGTCCAGCAAGGGGACCATCGATGTTCCGAAGAAGTGCTCGTCGTCGGCGGTGAGGGCAAGCTCCTGGGCTGCGGCGGCCAAGTGGGCGGCGAGCACCGCCGGCTGCTGTGGGTGCAGCACGGTGGCCTCGATCGGGGCGTCGAACAATGCCTCAGGGTGGTCGCACAGCCAGGTGTCGAGCGGGTCGGCTCGCGCGATCAGCATGGCGAAGGCGTCGCGGCCGTCACGCCCGGCGCGGCCGGCCTGCTGCCACAGGGCCGCGAGCGAGCCCGGAAAGCCGATCGACAGCACGGCGTCCATGCCGGTGATGTCGACGCCCAGTTCCAGGGCGTTGGTGCAGGCCACGCCCCGCAACCGTCCGGCCGACAGTGCTGCCTCCAGTTCGCGGCGATCGCCGGCGAGATAGCCCGCACGATAGGACGCGATTCCGTCCGGGTCGATGCTGTGCCGACGGGCCTGCTCAGCCACCAGCTCGGCCTGCACCCGCGACGTGGTGAAGGCCAGCGCCTGCGACCCGGTGTCGACGAGTCGGGTGAGCATGGCCGCCGCCTCGCGGTGCGGATCGGTGTCGCCCTGCCAGACCACGAAGTCGAGGGCGGGGCGGGTGCTGGTATCGACATCGACGGCGACGGCGGTGTCGACCCCGGTGAGGCGGCACAGATGCTGCGCCGGTTCGATCAGGGTGCCCGACGCCGCGATCATCACAGGATCCGCGCCGTAGTGACGGCAGATTCTGCGCAGCCGGCGCAACACCGAGGCGACGTGCGCCCCGAACACCCCGCGGTAGCGGTGAGCCTCGTCGATCACGACGTAGCGCAGCGACCGCAGCAGCGATTGCCAGCGCTCGTGGTTGGGCAGAACGGAACGATGCAGCATGTCGGGATTGGTCAACACGAAGGTCGCGAAGTCGCGCGCGAAACGCCGTTCCTCGGCCTCGGAGTCGCCATCAAGAGTGGTGAGCCGCCACGTCGTGCCGCCCAATTTGCGGGCGCGGCGCGCCTGATCGTGGGCCAAGGCCTTGGTGGGCGCCAGATAGATGGCGGTATGGGCCCGCGCTGCGGTCGCCCAGCGGTGCACCGGCGTGCCGTGTTCGACGACACCCTCTGCGGTTGCTGCATGAATCGGAAGCAGATACGCCAACGACTTACCGGACGCGGTCGAGGTGCTGAGCGCGACGTGACGGCCCTCGAACGCGTGCTGGGCGGCACGTTGCTGGTGCTGCCACAGGTTGTCGATGCCCTGGCTGGAAAGCGACTGCCGAGCCGTTGCCGACACCCACTCGGGCACTGCTGCGGTGATTCCGGCACGGGCCGGCCGATGGTGCACGTGGCGAACCTGAGGTTCGTTCGCGATCCAATCCGGCACGGCCATTCCCACAGGGTGCCACGATCCGCGGACAGAATCGTGCCACGCGGCTGGGGTGCGACGGTCCTGTCTGAAGCACCCCACACTCACCACCTCGGTGTGCCAGATCGCGAGCGTAAGTCCGATGACGTGAAGCCACAAAGGACTGCGCAGCAGAGCCCTTGGCAAAGCCCCTGCCGCACAGCGGCAACAGCAGAAGGCCCGCGCAGCCGAGCCCGACGTCACAGGGCCCGGTGGGTGATCCTTCCGTCGCACAGGGTCAGGGCCGATCGAAATCCACGCAGCCGGGCTGCCGTGACACTGGGGTCGTCGGTGGCCGCCAGCGGGTTCTCATCGAGCAGAACGACGTCGCCGGGTGCTCCGACTGCCAGCCGCCTTCCGTCCACCGATGCGGCCAGCGACTCGCGTACGGTCAACGACTGTTCCGGGTGCCAGCCGGCGCGATCGTCGCCGCTTCGATGCACGGCCGTCGCGATGGCCAGCCACGGGTTCAGTTCGGCGACCGGGGCGTCGGAGCCGAATCGCAACTCCACCCCGGCGAGCAGCATCGACCGCAACGGAAAGGCGAGGTGCGCGCGATCTCGCCACACCCGTTCGGTGAGGTCTCGATCGTCGAGCAGGTGGGCGGGCTGCACACTGGCCCGCACCCCGAGGGCACCCATTCGCCGCAGGTCGGAGTCGGCGATGAGTTGGGCGTGTTCGATCGATCCCCGAGCGCCGGTTGCCGAGAAGGCGTGCACGGCCACGCTGTTGGCGCGATCACCGATCGCGTGCAGGGCCACCTCGAGGCCCTCGTCCTTTGCGCGAGTGAGTAGCGAGTGAAGCTCGTCGGAGCCGTAATTGGACTGGCCGCACGGGTGCTCCGGGGTGGCCGGACCATCCGAATAGGGCTCGTGGGTCCAGGCCGTGCGGCTGCCGAGCGACCCGTCCGAGATGATCTTGAGCGGCCCCATGACAGCCAGGCCGGCACCCCCGGGCAGCGGTTCGCCACCGCGCAACCCGAGGCCGATCACCTCGTCCAGTTGATGCGGGTACACCGACGTGCGAACCCGCAGCGAGTCGGCACCGGCGGAGATGCGCACGGGCCAATCCAGAAAGGAGTTCTCGAACTCGAAATCGACCAGGCCGGTCACCCCCAGGGCAGCCAACCCGGCCATCGGTCCGACGAAATCGGCGGCTTGTGGTGCCGCTCTCGGCAGGTCGTCCAAGCGGCGCAACAGGCTGAACCATTCGTTCTCGCTGACCGGGCCGGTACGCCGGGGCGCGCCCAGCAGGTCGAACGCCAGCGAGTTGAGCCATCCGTTGTGCGCATCACCCGAAACGAGCACGACCGGTCGTCCGGCGCTGACCGCGTCCAGTTCGGCCACCGTGCCAGGCCGTGGCCAGCTCGCCGACCGATACCCGAAACCGAGCACCGTCGCGCCGTGCGCAACAGAGGGTGCGGCCTGCGCCACCGCGGCCAGCACGTCCTCGGCGCGTGCCGCCGTACCCAGGGGCACCATGCGCGCCGTGCGTACCCATTGACCGGCATGCACGTGGGCGTCCCACAGGCCCGGCATCGCCCAACGCCCGGCTGCATCGATCTCGTCGACTCCGCTCGGACGCGCCAGCGCCGGTCCGAGCGCCGTGATCACACCCCGTTCGATCAGCAGATCGATCGCCGCCGGCCTCGCGATGTGCGCAGCGTCCAGTTCGACGATCCGCACCCGACGCAGCAACACAGAGCCACTCACCCGTGGAAGCCTAGTGCTGTGCTCGATCCCACTCTCGCCGCTGAACTGGCCGACCGACTGCGCGCTGCCGGCTACACCTTCGACGACGTCGCCGACCGGCTCGGCAGCGAGGGTTTGGACGGCCTCGCCCGCAACTCGACGGTGCCGGCCGAGCGTGCCCTGGCCGGCGCCGAGGACGCCCAGGCCACCCTAATTCGCGCCTTCGCTCTGCAACAGCAGGTGGACGCAGGTGCCCTGCTGGCCGCAATCGGCCGAGCGAGCACCGAGTGCGACCTGGTCGAGGTCGAGGGCGACGCCGCGCGGGCCGCCATCGAGCTGCGCCCCTACGCCTTCGACGACTCCAGCGGCAGCCACTCCGGCTGGCTCGCCTCCGATCTCACCCCCAACCTGGACGGCCGGCTCGCCGAACCGCGCGCCGACTTCGTGCTCGGCTTGTCGCCGGCCAGCATCACGCTGGCCCAGCTCACCATGCGCACCCCGATCGGACGCGCCCTCGACCTGGGCACCGGTTGCGGCGTGCAGTCGGTACACCTGGCGAGCCACGCCGACAGCGTGGTCGCCACCGACCTCAACCCCCGTGCCTGTGCGCTGGCCGCGTTCACCGCCAACCTGAACGGAATCGAACTGGACGTGCGTCGGGGCTCACTCTTCGATCCGGTCGACGACGAGATGTTCGACCTGATCGTCACCAACCCGCCGTATGTGATGTCGCCCCCGGATGGCGAACGGCTGGTCTATCGCGAGGCCTCCTACACCGCGGACGGGCTGGTGCGCGCCGTCGTCACCGGTGCCTCCGAAAGGCTGAACCCTGGTGGGGTGTTGCAGGTGTTGGGCAACTGGGCGATCACCGATGACCAGCCCTGGCAGGAACGACTCGCCGGGTGGATCGAGCCGACGGGCTGCGACGCCCTGGTGCTGCAGCGGGAACGACTCGACCCGTATGAGTACATCGAACTGTGGCTCGCCGACGCCGGCCTGGTCGGAACCCCCGACTACCGCCGCCGCTACGCCGAATGGGTCGACTACTTCGATGCGCTCGGCATCGTGGGCGTCGGCATGGGCTGGATCACGCTCTACCGAAGCGAACGCGACCAGCCGAGTCTGACCATCGAGAACTGGCCGCATCAGGTGCATCAGCCGGTCGGACCCGCGTTCGCCGGCCACCCGGCTGCCGTCACCCTCGCCGACCGGCCGAACGACGCCCTGCTCGCGACCACCTTCTCGATCGCCCCCGATGTCGGGCAGGAAACACTTGGACGCCCGGGCGCCGAAGACCCCGAGCACGTCGTGCTGCGTCGTTCGTCCGGCTTCGAACGGGCTGTCGAGGTCGACACCGCACTGGCCGCGGTAGCCGGTGCCTGCGACGGCGATCTGCCGCTCGGCGTGCTGATCGACGCGGTCGCCGGCCTGCTCGGCGTCGACTCCGAAGCGCTGACAGCCGACCTGTTGCCCCGCCTGCGGGCCCTGATCGTCGACGGGTACCTGACCGGCACGAATTGATCGACACGGGTGGAGCGGCGGGGCATTGTGGCTACCATTCCCCCCTGGGACCCTCTATCAGCGTTCCAGAACCTCACAGCAGGAAGATCCACGTGGCAACAGCAGGCAAGAAAGCGCTGGTGATCGTCGAGTCACCGGCCAAGGCGACCAAGATCGCCAGTTTCCTCGGCAGCAGTTATGTCGTGGAGTCGAGCCGTGGCCACGTGGCCGACCTGCCCACCGGCGCGTCCGAAGTGCCGGCCAAGTACAAGGGTGAGAAGTGGGCGCGCACCGGCGTCGATGTCGACAACAACTTCGAGCCGCTCTACGTCGTGCAGGCCGACAAGAAGGGCACGATTCGCGATCTGAAGGCGAAGTTGGCCACCGCCGATGAACTCTTGCTCGCCACCGACGAGGACCGCGAGGGCGAGGCCATCGCGTGGCACCTGTTGCAGCAGCTGAAACCCAAGGTTCCGGTTCGCCGGATGGTGTTCCACGAGATCACTCCCCAAGCCATTGCCGAGGCGGTCGCCAACCCGCGTGAGCTCGACACCGACCTGGTCGATGCGCAAGAGACGCGCCGTATTCTCGATCGCCTCTACGGCTACGAAGTGAGCCCCGTGCTGTGGAAGAAGGTCATGCCGCGGCTGTCGGCTGGCCGCGTGCAGTCGGTCGCGACCCGCCTGGTGGTCGACCGCGAGCGTGAGCGGATGGCGTTCCGCTCAGCGTCCTACGCCGGCATCGACGCGGTGCTCAACGCCGGCGATCAGGCCGAACCGCCCACCTTCGCCGCCACCCTGCAGCAGGTCAGTGACCTGAGGGTCGCCCAGGGTCGCGACTTCGACCCGCTGGGCAACCTCACCGGCAAGGGACTGCTGCACCTGTCCGGCGACCAGGCCGACACTCTTGCCGCGGCCCTGAAGGGTGCCACCTTTGCCGTCGCGTCCGTCGAGGCGAAGCCGTACACACGCCGTCCCTACGCTCCGTTCCGCACCACCACCCTGCAGCAGGACGCCGGTCGCAAGCTGGGCTTCACCGCCGAGCGCACGATGCGCGTCGCCCAGGACCTGTACGAGCGCGGGTTCATCACCTATATGCGTACCGACTCGGTCACCCTGTCGGCCACAGCCATCGCGGCAGCCCGGGCGCAGGTCAAGCTGCTGTTCGGCGGGCAGTACCTGCCCGACCAGCCCCGCGTCTACACCTCGAAGGTGAAGAACGCCCAAGAGGCGCACGAGGCGATCCGTCCCGCGGGGGAGAGCTTCGCCACCCCGAACGAGACCGGCCTGTCGGGCGACGCCTTCCGGCTCTACGAGTTGGTCTGGAAGCGAACGGTCGCCTCGCAGATGAAGGACGCCGTCGGCGAGACGGTCACCGTTCGGATCGGTGCGACGCTTCCGCAGCGGCTCGCGATAACCGACGCCACCACGGGCCAGGTCACCGAGACCGGCCGCTGCACCTTCGGCTCCTCCGGCCGCACCATCACCTTTCCCGGCTTCCTCAAGGCCTACGTGGTCGGGGTCGACGACGACGAGACGTCCGACGACGCGCAGGCACGGCTGCCGCAGCTGGTCGCCGGGGCGCCGCTGACGGCCGACGAGGTCAAGGCGGTCGCGCGCGAGACCCGTCCGCCGGCGCGGTACACCGAGCCCTCGCTGGTGGCGAAGCTGGAGGAGCTCGAGATCGGCCGGCCGTCCACCTACGCGTCGATCATTCGCACCATCACCAGCCGCGACTACGTGTTCAAGAAGGGCTCCGCGTTGGTGCCCACCTGGCTCGCGTTCGCCGTCACCCGGTTGCTGGAGGAACACTTTCCGAAGCTGGTCGACTACACGTTCACCGCCGCCCTCGAAGAGACCCTGGACGACATCGCCAACGGCCAGGCGGCCCGCCTGCAGGTGCTCAACGACTTCTATTTCGGTCCGGAGGGCTCGGCCCACGAGGGCCTGACCACCTTGGTCAACGAGCTCGGTGAGATCGATGCCCGAGAGCTTTCGACCCATCCGTTGGGCGACTCGGGCATCGCGGTGCGGGTCGGCCGCTACGGCACCTACGTCGAGGACGCCGACGGCAAGAGGGCCAACGTGCCCGAGGAGCTTGCGCCCGACGAACTGACCGTCGACTACGCCAAAGAGCTGCTGGAGCAACCGGCCGGCGAGGAGCGCGAACTCGGCGCAGACCCCACCACCGGCAACCTGGTGGTCGCCAAGTCAGGACGCTACGGGCCATACGTCACCGAGGTTTTGCCCGAGGATTCGCCCAAGTCGGCGAAACCGCGCACGGGGTCGTTGTTCGCCTCGATGAGCCTCGACACGATCGGCCTCGACGACGCCCTGCTGCTGATGAGCCTGCCCCGCGTCGTGGGATCATCCGACGGAGTCGAGATCACCGCGCAGAACGGTCGCTACGGGCCGTACCTGAAGAAGGGCTCCGATTCGCGGTCGCTGAACTCCGAGGAGCAGATCTTCGGCATCACTCTCGAAGAGGCCGAGGCGATCTACGCCCAACCGAAGACCCGGGGTGCCGGACGGGCCGCGGCCGGCCCGCTGAAGGAACTGGGCAACGATCCCGCCACCGGCAAGCCGATGGTGATCAAGGACGGACGCTTCGGCGCCTACGTCACCGACGGCGAGGTCAACGCGACCCTGCGCCGAGACGATTCGGTGGAGGCGATCACGGCTGAGCGGGCCGCGGAACTACTGGCCGAGAAGCGCGCCAAGGGCCCGGCTCCCAAGCGCACCACCAAGCGCGCCCCCGCCAAGCGGCCAGCGGCGAAGCGTGCACCGGCCGCCAAGACCAGCACTGCCAAACGGGGCGGCTAGTCGTCATGAGCGCAGGTGCTGACGTGCTGCGGTTCGACCTGCCGCCCACGGCGGCGGTGGCGAACCTCACCGGAGCGCTGACCGGCATCCAACGCCTGGTGGCGCGTCCACCCACGGAGTCGAGTGCCACCGTGATCGACACCTCCGACCACCGCCTGCTGGATTGGGGCGTCGAACTCTCCCGGATCACCGAGACCGGTCAGTGGGTGCTACGGGTGCCCGCCTGGGCGCCGCCGCTGCAGGCCGAGTACATCTCGCCGCAGGCCGAGGACGAGTTGCCCGCCGACATGGCGGCCATCCTGGTGCCGATCCGTCGCGGCGGCATTCTCGGTCCGAAACTCAAGGTCGAGACGCTGCGCCGCCGGTTTCAGCTCGTCGGCGCCGAGGGTGCCACCATCGGCGAACTCACCGACGAGCGGCACAAGGTGTCCAGCCACGCCGGGCAGATGACGTCGTACCGCAACGTCACCCTGCGCCTGCCCGCGCCCTCGCCGGAGCAACTGCAGGCGATCGTCGGCGCATTCGAAGCGGCCGGCGGCGCGCAGGTCGACAGTTACGACACCCTGGCGACCCGGCTCGAACTGGCACATCACGCCAAACCGCGCAGTGCGTTGTCGGCCCGCGCCCCCATCGAGGACTTCGTCGCGGCACAGTTCGAGTCCCGCTGGCGCCGCCTGCTGCTGGCCGACCTGACGACCAGAACAGGCACGGGCGACGACACTCCGATGCGCCAGGGCGTCCTGGCCCTGCGCAGCGAACTCGCCGGCCTGGAATCGCTGCTGGACCCGGACTGGGTGCGTGCCGCCGAACAACTCGCCGAGACGGCCGCCGAGGCCACGCGTCCGCTGCAGAACACCGAGCGCTGGCTGCGCATTCTGGATCTGTTGGCGCAGGGCAGTCTCGAGCCGCCACTGAATGCGGTGGCCGGCCGGATCACCGGCCCGGTGCTGGCCCAGGAACTCGAGGCGGTCGTGCACACGATGCTCGATCAGTGCCGAACCCTCGAGCCGTACTCCGAGGACGCCCGGTGGACCCGCGCTCACCAGGTCGCCGCCCGCGCGTCCGCGCTCAGCACGCTGGCCCGTGACGTGTTCGGAAAGCCGGCAAAGCAACTGCGCAAGAACCTCCAACCCATCGTCGACGGCCTCACGCTGACCCTGCGGCCGGAGGTCGAGGCGTCCCGTGACCTGCACAGCCTCAGCGTGACCGAGGTGTTCGAGGCCGGCCGCGCCTATGAGCGCAGCATGCTGTCCATCGCCTATGCGCGAGAGAACTTCGTGCGTGAATGGCCGGGGTGGTGGGACCGGTTGCGCGGTCGGATGATCCGTCCGAGGGTGCCGCACACCCCCGCCCGGCCGGGCCCGCCCACCCTGACGCGCGCCGATCCGCTGCCCCCGCCGGCCGCGGGCCCGGTAGAAGAGCTGCCGTGACCGGCCTCTTCGTCGTCTTCGAGGGCGGGGACGGCGTGGGTAAGTCCACCCAGGCCAGGCTGCTCGCCGACTGGGCGAGCGAGCAGGGGCTCGCAGCCCGCGTCACCTTCGAGCCGGGCGACACAGCCGCCGGAAAGCTGATCCGGGCGATCGTGCTCGACCCGGCCACCGGCGACCTGGATCCGCGCGCCGAAGCGCTGCTCTATGCCGCTGACAAGGCCCATCACCTGTACGAGGTGGTGCGACCCGCGCTGGCCCGCGGTGAACTGGTGATCTGCGATCGCTACGTCGACTCGATGCTCGCCTACCAGGGTGCCGGCCGGGTGCTCGACCTCGACGAGGTCGCCGGCATCGCGCGCTGGGCAACCGACGGGCTGGTGCCCGAGCTGACCGTGCTGCTCGATCTGGAGCCCGAAGCTGCGGTCGGCGCCATCGCCCAACCCGACCGGCTCGAGCAGGCCGGCGCCGACTTTCACCAGCGGGCGCGCAGCTTCTTTCTCGACCTGGCCGCGTCCGATCCCGAGCGTTACCTGGTGTTGCCGGCACGCCGGACGCCGCAATGGATCGCCCAGCAGGTGCAGACCCGTGTGCGGCAGTTGTTGTCGGTGGCGGCTGGCAGGCTCTCGCCATGAGCGTGTGGGCCGACCTGGTCGGGCAACAGGGGGTCGTCGAGGTGTTGCGCCGCGCCGTGGCGGGCGGCGCGCACGCCATGACGCACGCCTGGCTGATCACCGGTCCGCCGGGCTCGGGCCGCTCCAACGCAGCCCGCTCGTTCGCCGCCGCACTGCAGTGCCCGCAGGGGGGGTGCGGCGTGTGCACCGTGTGCCGAACAACCTTGTCGGGAGCGCATCCCGACGTCACGCTGGTGCGCACCGAGCAGCTGTCCATCGGAGTCGACGAGGTGCGTGAACTCGTCCGACGGGCCGCCATGTCACCCACCACCGGGCCCTATCAGGTGCTGGTCGTCGAAGATGCCGACCGGGTCACCGAGCGGGGCGCCGACGCACTGCTGAAGAGCATCGAAGAGCCAGCCTCCCGCACCGTGTGGCTGCTCTGCGCGCCGACACCGGACGATGTCGTGGTCACCATCCGCTCGCGTTGCCGGGCCCTGCAGCTGTCCACCCCGGGCAACGCCGCCGTCGCCGAGTTGCTGGTACGGCGCGACGGCGTGCCGTCCGAACTGGCGGCGTTCGCGGCCCGGGTCGCCCAGGGTCACATCGGTCGGGCCCGCATGCTGGCCCGGCACGAGTCGGTGCGCATCCGTCGCGCCGAGTTGCTCAGGCTGCCCAGCCGCCTGGTCAGCCTGCCGGACTGCCTGACGGCGGCGGCCAACCTAGTCGAGGCAGCCACCGAAGAGGCGGCCGCCACCACGTCCGACCTGGACGCCCGCGAGAAGGCGGAACTCTCCGAAGCGCTCGGGTTCGGCACCAAGGGCGCTCGCCCCAGAAACACCCAGGCCGCCATGCGTGAGCTGGAGGACCAGCAGAAGGCACGCGCCAAGCGGCTGCAACGCGATGCGCTCGATCGGGTGCTGACCGAGCTGACCACGTATTACCGCGACGTGCTGTGCGTGCAGACAGGTGTCGACGCCGAGCTGATCAACGCCGAGCTGCAGCCTGAGATCGAGCGTCTGGCCAAGCAGGATCCACCCGAGCGCACGCTGCGCCGGATCGATGCGCTGCTGCTCTGCCGCACGGCTCTGGAGGGCAATGTGGCACCGCTACTGGCCATGGAGTCGCTGATGATCGCGATCGCAATCTCGCTCTGACGCCAGATCGCCGCACGAGCGCCGTCCGCTATTCGTCGTCGGGTGAGTGTCGCTCGGCAACCTCGGCGAGGCCGGGAGGCACGATGGAAGCCACCCTTGTGGAGGAGAACCGTGACCCACACAGTCGAAGACGAGAAGACCTCGCCGTACGCGCCGCAGCCCGCAGGGCGCGCGCCGAGCCTGCCCGAGCCGCCGCGCTTCGATGCCGCCGAGCAGGGCGAGGCCACCCGGCCACAGTTGATCAGCGACCAGTTCGCGCCCAAGCTCGAGCCCGAGGCAGACGCCGAGCCCCCGACCGCGCGCCAGGCCGTGCCCGCCCGTCCGGACGATTCCATCTACCGTGGCCAGAGCGTTGCGACCCCGTCGGAGCAGGTCTCGCCCGAGGAGCGCAAGTTGGCCGCCGAGCGGGCCGCTCGCAAGGAGGCACGCGAACAGGCGCTGGCCCAGCCCGACGTTCGTGCGGTCGCGACTGCCGAGCCGATCGTGGTCACCCGGCGCTCGACCGACGGCTTCGTCGGAGCGCTGGCCCTGTTTCTGCTGCGGCTCGTGGTCGCCGCCATCATGGCGCTGCGCGGCCTGGAGATCGTCACCAACCTGCCGGCCGCCGAGGCGCTGTTCGCCACCACGGTGATTCCCGAGCCTCGGATCGCGGCCATGGTCGCGGGCGGTGCTGCGCTGGCTATCGCGGTCGCGCTGGTCTTCGGACTGCTCACCCGGGTGGCCGGTCTGGGCGTCACCCTGATCACCGGTGGCTCGCTGGCGTTCGTGCTGTGGGGCAACTGGAGTCCGTTCGTTCCCGGCCGCGCCGGCTTCGTCGGAGAACTCGAACTGCTGCTGGCCGTCGTCGGCGTGCTGTTCCTGTGCGTGGGTGCCGGCGGGTTCAGCCTCGATCGCAGCTTCCGCAAGAGCCGCGACAGGGATCGTCTGCTCGACCGCTCGTTGTGACGTGTTCGGCCTTGCAGGGGTGCCTGCGGCTTGCCGTCGTTGGCTAGATTGAGGCCGTGCGCACCTTTGCTCGTTGGGCGGCCGCGACCCTGTCGCTGACCTTGCTTGCGGGCTGCGTCCCCCAGCAGACGCCGTCACCGACGCCGTCAGCCAGCACTGCCACCCCGACGTCCGCTGCTCCGGTGGGCGATGTGATCACCGTCTCGAACATTCCCGGACTCGAGATCGACCGTCCGCGATTGCCCGAGTCGAACGCCGAACCCGACGGCTTCGCCGATGCCCCCGATGGCGAGGGGTTGTCGGGCTACCTCAAGCAGGGCATGGACTGGCGCACCTGCGGTGGTGAATACCAGTGCGCCGAGATCCTGGCACCGCTCGACTACGCGAACCCGTCCGAGCAGGCGATCACCCTGGCGCTGGCCAAGAAGGTGGCCACCAAGGCGCCCAAGCTGGGCACCCTGTTCGTGAATCCGGGTGGCCCGGGTGCGTCCGGGCGCAACCTGGTCACCTACTTCAACTCCAAGGGGCTCGAACAGTACGACATCGTCGGCTGGGACCCGCGGGGCACCAACGCGTCCACACCGGTGAAGTGCTTCAACGACAAGCAGACCGATGCGTTCTCCGCGCTGGACGCGTCCCCGGACGACGCAGCCGAAACCGACGCACTGCTGATCGGCACAGCCGAGTTCGCCAAGTCGTGCTGGCAGAACAGCGGACGGCTGCTGCAGCACATCTCGACCGTAGAAACGGTGCGCGACCTCGACCTGATGCGCGAACTGGTGGACGATCGTCTGCTGAGTTTTCTGGGCTACTCCTACGGCACCCAGATCGGCTCGTACTACGCCGATCTGTTCCCGCAGCGTGTCGGACGCCTGGTGCTGGACGCCGCAGTCGACATCACCGACGACGACACCGTGATCCAGGCGATGGGGTTCGACCTGGCGCTGGGCAACTTCGCCGCCTGGTGCGCCCGCCAGGGCTGCAGCCTCGGGTCGTCCAAGGATGCGGTGCTGAAGTCCACCACCGACTTTCTCGACCGACTCGACGCGGCTCCGGTGAAGGTGGACGGCCGCGTGCTGACCCAGAGCATGGCGGTCAGCGGCATCGCGTCGTACATGTACGGCGGCATCCCGTCCTGGAAGGTGCTGGCCGACGACCTGTCGGCCGCCATCGACGGAAAGGGCACGCGGTTGCTGAAGGCGGCCGATTCGCTCAACGATCGCGCCGAGGACGGCACCTACGGCTCGTTGTTCTACTCGTTCCCGGCGATCGGCTGCGCCGACTCGCGCGACGAGGGGGTGGTCGACGCGGAGCGGCGCTGGCTGGACGACCAGAAGAAGGCCCCGATCTTCGGCAAGTACTTCGGCCCGGGTTTCACCTGCCCACTCTGGCCCGCGCGCAGCACGATCCAGTTCAAGCCGACCGGCTCGGGTGCCGCCCCGATCGTTGTGGTGGGTGCCACGGGCGACCCCGCGACGCCGTACCAGAACGCGGTGACCATGGCCCAGCAGTTGCAGTCCGGCGTGCTGGTCACCTATGAGGGCGAGGGTCACGGCACCTTCGGTGGCAAGTCCGCATGCGTCGACCGGCTGGTGATCGCCTACCTGACCAACGGCACCGTGCCGTCCGACGGAGTCAAGTGCCAGTAGCTCGGCGAATCGCGTCCGCCCTGGCCGCTGGCCTATAGTTGGACGGCGCCGGTGCGTCCGGCAGGCCGCCTTAGCTCAGTTGGCAGAGCGATTCACTCGTAATGAATAGGTCTCGGGTTCGACTCCCGAAGGCGGCTCCAACACGAACCTCCCCTCGGGGTAAGCGATGCGGCCCAAGCCTGAGCGTGCCGATGGCCGCGGTTTGCCCGCCGCCTAGGCTCGCGACATGGCGATCAGTAGAGGTGACAAGGTGTCCTGGAACACCTCGCAGGGCATGACGCACGGCAAGGCGGTCGAGAAGCGGGTGAAGAAGTTCACCTTTGCCGACCAGCAGTTCAACGCCTCGTCGGACGAGCCGTACTGGATCGTCGAATCCGAGAAGACCGGAGCGAAGGCCGCGCACAAGGAGTCCTCGCTCGACAAGGCCTGATCCCGACTCGAACCACGAACCGGTCCCGCCGGCCCTCAGAGCCAGCCCAGCAAGCCGAGCACCAGCATCCAAGCGGTGAGGGTGAGGAACGACAGGATCGTCGAGAGCATCATGGCCGCGGCGCCGAACTCGCCCTCGCCGTACTGCTCGCCGAGGGCGGCCACCATCGACATGGACGGCAGCGCGCAGGTCAGAACCGCAGCCGCGCGCAGTTCGGAGCCGAGGTGCGGCAGCCCGAGCATCGGCAGCAGCATGACGAGCCCCACCGAGACGGCGGGCATGATGAGCAGTTTGGCGATCACCGAGGCGGCGAGGTCGGCACGCTGAGCGCCCATCTTCAGCCCGACCAGCATGCCGCCGATCGAGAACAGGGCGACGGCCGAGGTCGAGTCGGCGACCAGGTTGACCGCCCGATCGATCATCGGCGGCAGGGTGATGCCGGCGGCGGTGAACAGCAGCGCGGCAGCGATGGCGATCACCATCGGGTGGCTGATCACCCCCTTGACCATGCAGGCCAGGCGGCGGTCCCAACGGGTGTCCTCGTCCGAGGCGGACGCGAACAGCGCGATCGCCAGCGGAATGATCAGCACGTTGTCGACCAGCATGTCCATGCCGACTGCGAGTCCGGCGATCTCGGGAAACAGGATCAGGAAGATCGGAAAGCCGACGAAGCCGTCATTGGTGCCGCTGACGGCGAGCGAGATGGCCGCCCCGCGCGCCGGCCGAACCCGGCGAGCGCGGTTCCAGACCCACGCCAGTGCCACCATCACCATGGCTGCGATCGCGTAGGTGAGCAGGTAGGTGGGGTTGAGGATGTCGTGCAGCGAACGACCCGCCACGTTGACGAAGACGAGCACCGGCAGCGCGACCTTGACCACATAGGTGGTCAGCACGGTCATGTCGCGCCTTTTGAGGACGCCGACCCTGGTCACGCCGAAGCCCAGACCGACAATCAGAAAGATCGGCACGGTCGCCGACAGGATGTCGAGCATCGGCCCTCGTCTCGGAGCACTCGTAGCAGGTGTTTCGCACGCTATTCGAGTCGACCCCCTGGTGGCTCCGAGGTGCCATTGGTTGCCGGGGAAACCGATTTGGGTTGCCGACCGCTAGGGCACCAGCACGATCTTGCCGTCCAGGGTGCCGTTCGCCATGGCGCGGAAGCCCTCGGCGGCGTCCGCCAGCGGCACCACCCGGTCGATCACCGGACGGACGTCGCTACTCCTCATCAGCTCCAGCAACGCGACGAACTCCTGCCGGGTGCCCATCGTCGAGCCGATCACCCGCAGTTGCTGGAAGAAGACCCGGTTCAGCTCGGCGGGCGGGTTGAAGCCGCTGGTTGCCCCGGCGCAGACGATCGTTCCGCCAGGGCGCAGAGACCGCAGCGAATGCGCCCAGGTGGCCTCGCCGACCGTCTCGATCACCGCGTCCACCCGCTCGGGCAGCCGTTCGCCCGGCTCGAAGGCCGCGTGCGCACCTCTGGCGAGGGCGGCTTCTCGCTTGGCCTCGGTGCGTCCGGTCACCCAGACCCGCAGCCCGAGAGCGACGGCGAGGGCGGTCGCGGCTGAGGCGACGCCCCCTGCGGCGCCCTGCACCAGGACGGTGTCGCCGGGCCTCAACCCCGAGTCGTGGGTGAGCATCCGGTAGGCGGTCAACCAGGCTGTGGGCAGGCAGGCCGCCTGTTCGGCCGTCAGCCACGCGGGCCGCTCGATCAGGTTGGCGCGCGGCACCGCGACCCGGGCAGCCATGGTGCCCTGGTGCAGCTCCGAGAGCAGCGTGCGCCGCGGATCCAGCGTCTCGTCGCCGGTCCATCCCGGGGACGCGATCACGCTGTGCACGATGACGGGCCGTCCATCGGCAGACCCGGCGGCATCGGTGCCGAGAATCATCGGCATGCGGTCGTGAGGCAGCCCGACGCCCGCCAGCGACCACAGGTCGTGACGATTCAGGGCGGCGGCTGCCACCTCGACGACCACCCAGCCGTCAGCCGGTTCGGGTTCAGGACGGTGCCCGACCCGCAAGGCCGCCAGGGGCTCGTCGGGTCGGGCTGCTTCGACATAGGCGGCGCGCATGACTGCACGCTACGCCGCGGTCAGTCGAGGTCGGTGAGCTCCAACTCTTCGGGAAACACGTGCGCCGGGTAGCTGACCGGACGCGCCGGCACCCCTGCGACCGTGGTGAAGGCGGGCACGTCCTCGAGTACGACCGAGCCGGCCCCGATCTTGGCGCCCTCGCCGACCTTGAGGTTGCCCAACACCTTGGCGCCCGCGCCGATCATCACGCCTCGTCCGATCTTGGGGTGCCGGTCGCCGCCGACCTTGCCGGTGCCGCCCAGCGTGACCTCGTGCAGCATCGAGAAGTCGTCCTCGACCACGGCGGTCTCGCCGATCACGATGGACGTGGCGTGGTCGAACAGAATGCCCTTGCCGATGCGCGCGCCCGGGTGAATGTCGACCGTGAACACCTCCGAGATGCGGCTCTGCAGGTAGAGCGCCAGGGCACGGCGGTCGTTGTTCCAGTAGTAGTGGGCGACCCGATAGGACTGCAGCGCGTGAAAGCCCTTGAAGTAGAGCAGCGGAATCGAGTACCCCAGGCACGCCGGGTCGCGGCTGAGTACGGCCCGCAGGTCTTCGCGGAACGCGAGCCCGATGCCCGGATCGCCGCGGAATGCCTCGTCGATCAGCGAGCGCAGGCTCAGGGA
>Ga0209277_10000044_pt1 | contig 68881 bp, 87 predicted proteins | sample JI81AbrownDNA_FD_187503 | JGI IMG/M metagenome (GOLD analysis project Ga0209277, IMG submission 187503) | Wastewater effluent complex algal communities from Wisconsin, to seasonally profile nutrient transformation and Carbon sequestration -... | ecosystem: Engineered > WWTP > Effluent > Algae... | reverse complement strand
GCCACGCTCCGCGCGCAGCTCGCGGGGGTGCGGGAGAAGGCCGAGAAGCTGGAGCGGTACATTCCGGTGGAAGGCTATTTCGCCGGTCGCGCGGAGATGGAGAAGTGCGACTGGGGAGGCTGGTGCTACTTCGACGACGTGCTCGCCGCGCTGGGAGGTGCCGCGTGAGTGATATGGCCGAGGCGGTTGCGGCGAAGGGGGAGGGATGACGGAGACACTGGATCGAGCGCAGATCAACTACGGTAAGATCGGCAAGGCGTGGAGTGTCTTGAACCAGCACGCGTCGCACATCGACGGTGAGGTGGCGAACGCGAACACGGACCAACTGATGCTGGTCAGTCAACTGCACACCGAACTCGCCACGCTCCGCGCGCAGCTCGCGGGGGTGCGGGAGCGGGTGTTGCAACTCGACCGCTACGGCTTCGGTGCGCCTGACGTGGTACTGTCGCGTGTAGTCTTGGGCGACGTGCTCGCCGCGCTGGGAGGGGACGCATGACCGACACCCCACTGTTGCAGCTGGCAAAGATCGTGGCCGAGCTGGCACGCGTGACATACGACTGGAAGGACGCGCGTTGTGTGATTGCCGAGCAACTCGTCCGCGACCTTGAAGCCGCGCCGCCGCCTGAGACGGAGCGACCACCGTCACCTGTGGAAACGGCGTTACGCGAGTTCGCCGGGTTCATCAGCGGCGATATTCCAGAGCTGCATAGCGTGGAAGTGCCGCGCATTGCAGAGTCGGTCAGCCGCTATCTCAATGCGGCTGGGCCACACGTACCGCCTGAGCCCGCACGGCGCACGATCACGCGGGAGGAGTGGAACAAGGCGTGTGATATTCTGTGTGACGATAGCGTGCCGCGCCTGACGGGCGAAGAGGTGGACCTCATCGCCGCCGCGTGGCGCCTCACCGTAGAGGAGGAGTGATGTACGGCGACATGGGCAAGGGCTTAAGAGAGTTGCTGACCGTCGTTGGGGTCATCGGCTTCTTCCTCGGCGTGCTGGCGTACCTCGCGCTGAGGTACCTCTGGCTTCACATCGACATCGCGGTGCGGTGGGTCGCGTGACCATCGCCAGCGACGCCGTGCCATCGGCCGACGCTGAGCAACGGTACTTGCCGGGCGACCCGGCGGGCTATCGCGTCGCGCACATCGAGGAGTGGGGCGACCTGTTCGAGGATTCGCTACACGTGCTGGTGGCCTTTGTCGATGGCGAACAGCGAACGACAACGGTGACGCGCGCCTCCATTGAGGATGGCGGCCCCCGCTACCCGATCCTCAAGCTCATGCAGGAGTTGCGCGACGGCACGCGCGCGGGAATGCTCAGGGCGACGAACGTGGCCGAGGCGTACGGCGCGCCGCGTAAATGGTACATCTCCGAAGTGTGACGTGATCCCGCACGCCTCCCTCGCGAAGCTGCGACACGCGCTCGATGCGTTCCACGCGAGCGGCGCCACGAGCGGCGACATGGTGCTCGTGATCCCCGCCGAAGCGGTCGAGGCGATTCTCGCGTCCGCTGCGTCGTGGGGGAGCGCAACGGCCGCCGTCGCGCCGGCGCCGCGCGAGGACGCGCCACCGCCCGCGCCGGCGCTCGATGAGCCGCCGGATACCGTGGCGCTCCGCCGGCTGCTCAGCGCGTGGCGCATGGGGCATGATGCGTGGGTCAAGGCGTGCGTGTCCGAAGGGGCCGCGCTCGCGGGGCTTGTACAGCAGGCGATCCAGTACCGGACGACACTTCGGAATCATTGGGCGGCGATGGACGAGCGCGAGGGCGCTCGCCGGCATCGCCGTTAGGCTCACGACACCATGCCGAAACACACGCGACCCAACCCACAGAAAGCGGTCCTCAAGGCGCTGCGTCCCGTCTACCTCACGGACGAGGCACAACGCGAGCGCATCGTCTGCAAAGCGCCGCGCCCGTGGCCCTTGTGGCGCGAGCGCGGGATCACGCAGGACATGCGCGAGCGGCACGGCCCGAACAACCCGCTGTTGCGTGACGTCACGCACGCGTACGAGAACGGCTACTATTCCGTGCTGGTGCGCCCCATCCAGACGGACGAGGGGGAGGCGTGCCACCTCATGATCTCGTCGCTCGATCCGTTCCCGGTGCGGGACTGGCACGACCTCATGCGGATCAAAGACGAGTTGGTCGGCCGTGATGCCATCGCGTTCGAGGTCTACCCGGCCGCGTGCGATGTGGTGGACGGCGCCAACCTCACGCACCTATGGGTGCCGGCGGAGCGGTTGGCCGCGCGGCTCTCGCCATACAGCATCATCTTCGACCGTCCCGAGACAGGAGGCCGTGATGCGTAAGACGATGATGGCGCCCTTCCTCGCCGAGGAGCATCCGCGTGATCTCTTCTCGGTATTCATGCGGGACGTCCGCGCGGCGCTCGCGGCACAGCATGGCCTCGCCCCGCACGTGATCGGGCAACTGTGGTATTGCGGCACGGACCACGCGGTCACCTTCGTGCGGACCGACACCGGGTCACATCAGCGGTATCTCGTCCAACGACCGACCGGCGCCCCGCTGACACTCGTGCGTGCCCGTTAGGTGGTGGCAGGGCTTGCGCTGCCCAAGCTGGCCGCGACGGACCCGGCGGCGGCCGCTGCATTCCTTGCGACGCTCACCGAGCAGGAACGCGAGGCGATAGCGCGAGACCTCGACGAGGTGCCGCCGGCGCCGCCCCGCGAGCGGTTCCGCGACTTCATCCGGCGCGTCAAGCCCAACTTCAAGTTCTGGCGCTATAACGAGCGCATCATCGCGCAGCTCCAGCGCGTCGCGGATGGCGACTTGCGCTACCTCATCATCAACATCCCGCCGCGCTACGGGAAGACGCTCTTACTGAATCTGTTCGCGGCCTACATCGCGTCACAGTATCCCGACCTCTGGACCGGGATGGCCGGCTACGGCGCCGAACTGGCCTACCAGTCGAATGCCGAAGCGCGCGACCTCTACGTCGAGGGTGGCGGGAACATCTCGGTCGCCGAGGAGGAGGAGACCAAGCGCAAGGGCGGGAAGAAACGCGCGAGTGTGCGTCTCTGGCAGACGCAGGGGCGTGGCGGCGTGTGGGCCGCCGGCGCGATGGGGGCGATCCTCGGACGCGGGGCGCACTTCCTCCTGCTCGACGACCCGATCAAGAACTTCTCGGAGGCCGACAGCGCGGTCTACCGCCGGAAGCTCATCAACTGGTGGCAATCCACATGGACGAGCCGCGAGGAGCCGAATTGCGCCCTCGTGATCATCATGCAGCGGTGGCACCAGTTGGACATCGTGGGCTGGCTCACCGAGCAGGAGGCGCTCGACCAGACCGGCTGGCACTTCATCGTGTTCGATGAGGAGCGGGTGCTCGATCCGCCGCTGAGCGTGCCGCCGTCCTCGACGCTCGAACCCGACTGGCGCCGCGCGGGCGAAGTACTGGAGCCCGAACGGTTCTCCAAAGCTGCCGTCGCGAAGAAGAAGCGCCGGCGCGGCCCGCGTTGGTGGTGGTCGATGAACCTCCAGCGGCCCCGGCCCGCTGAGGGGACCATGTTCAAGCGCGAGTGGTTCCAGATTGTCAACGCGATGCCGGCCGACCCGCTGCTCCGCATTAGGTACTACGACCTCGCGGGCACGGAGCGGGACGGGAGCGGCGACGATGACCCGGACTACACCGCCGGCCCGCGCATGAGCATCGACCAGAAGGGCATCATCTATATCGAAGACCTCCGCTGCGGCCAGTGGGGCGTGCCGGACCGCAATCGGCGCATCCGTGAAGCGGCGGACGACGACGCGCAGCAGTTCGGCCGACGCGACCCCGACACCGGCGTGGTGCGGCCCGATCCCACGGCGGTGCCGATCTGGTGGGAGACGGAGACCGGCCAAGGCGCGCGCGAGCGCACGCAAGCCTTGCGCGAGCTGCTCATCGGCTACCGCATCCACAACGAACCGGCGGTCGGCCAGAAGGAGTTGCGATGGGAGCCGTTCATCGGGTGGCTCGCGTCGGGGAACGTGCGGATCGTGAGCGACGCGCATCTCCCGCCCGAGCGTCGATGGAACTCGATCCTGCTCGACTTCCTGACCTCGATCCACCCCGGCGTCAAGGACCAGAAGGACGACGTGGCCGATGCGCTCGCCGGCGGCTTCGCCAAGCTCTCGGCCTACTTCCGTGGCGGGATGGTCGGCGATCTGCCCGAGCTGCCGCTCATGGAGAAAAAGGACCCGTTCAACCCGATGGACGAATGAGCCGGTAGTTGCGTGCGCCGTCGGGGTGCGTGCGGTATTCTGCGCCGACTCTCCCACCTCCGGCACGCATGGCCAACATCAAGGACTTCACCTCAGAGCTTGGGTCATCCGGCATCAACCGCGCGGGCGGGTTCCTCGCGTGGGATTGGGTGCCCGAGCTGAACGGGGTGCGCGGCGCGTACGCGTATCGCGAGATGGCGTACACCGACGCGCTCCTGCATGGCATGGTCTACTCGGTGCAGATGCTCCTCCGCCGGATGCAATGGCGCGTAGAGCCGGCGGACGACTCACGCGAGGCGAAGCGGTTCGCCGACGAGTTCCGCAAGATGCTCTTCGTGGACCTCCGCAAGACGCCGTGGCCGGGCGTCGTCGCGGACGCGAGCACGATGATCATCTACGGCTACGCGCCGCTAGAGCTGGTCTACCGACGCGACAAGGCGAAGGGCACGCTGGCCATCGACAAGATCGCCTATCGCGCGCAGACGTCCGTGAACCAGTGGGAGTTCGACGACGAGGGCGAGGGCGACGTGCTGCTCGGGATGTGGCAACAGCCCTACGACCGGCCGCTCGTCTTCATCCCCATCGAGAAGCTGTGCATCCCGCGCACGGTGCTGGAGTCGGCGAACCCCGAGGGCCGCAGCATCTTGCGTGGGGCCTACAAGTATTACGTACAGAAACGCGTGCTCGAAGAGGCCGAGGGGCGGAAGCTCATGCGCTCGGCCGGCCTTGTCGTGGGTCGCGCGCCGATGCGCTGGATGACGACGACCGCGACGCCGGACGAGCGCGCGCTCTATGCCTCGTTCGTCGCCTCGGTGAAAAAGATCGCCGAGGACCGGCAGGCCGCCATCGTGTTGCCGTCGGACGTGATCGAGTCGGGCGGGCTCCCGGGACAGGGGGGCCAGAAGGTGCCGTTGCTCGACATCGAGTACAAGATGAACGACGGCCGCTCGAACGTCGATTTCAACCCGACGCTCGAACGCTACGACAAGCGCATGGCGGCCTCGGTGCTCGCCGACTGGCTGTTGTTAGGCGGTGGAGGGTCCACGGGCTCGTGGGCGCTGTCCGAGGACAAGACGACGATGTACGAGCACGCCACGGGCGGGCTTGCGGACATCATGGAGGGCGAGTTCCAGCACTCGCTCGTGCATCGCTGGATGGCGCTGAACGGCTACCCCGAGGACCGGGCGCCGAAGCTCCGGCATGGCAACCTGTCGAAGCGCGACCTCGCCGCGCTCTCGACGTACATCACGGCCATGACCACGGCGGGCTATCTCACCGTCAGCCCCAACATGCGCCAGTTCGTGCGCGAGGCCGGCTCGCTGCCCGAGGCGACCGAGGAAGAGCTGAACGCACCCGTGCCGGACCCCAACGCGGGGAAGCCGGGCGCCGAGGGCGAGGAGAAGCCGGGGGCACCGGGGGCGGCGTCACCGAACAACACGCCGGACAAGGGGCAGGACACACAAGCGGGCGAGCAGCCGGAGGACGCGGCCGACGATGGCCCCACGCACTTCGGCGACGGGACGCCCACGCGGGACACGGCCGACGACGAAGAGGACGACACCGAGGAGGGGGAAGCCTAACATGTATCACGTGCGACGCGGCCTCACACCGAACGGCGCCAAGATCATCGACATCGCCGGCGAGATGGACGGCATGATGATGGACGGCCTCGTGACCCTCGACCCGACCGACACATTCCACGGGCGCCCGTTCGCGTGGTGGGAGCCCGGGCGCAGCTACGACGCCGACTTCACGCCGCTCTCGCGCACGCCGCCCACGGTGCAGCAGCCCGGAGCCTAACGATGACCGTGGCCGAGTGGTGCGCGGCGCTGGTGACGAAGTACAACAAGGACCAGCCGCGCGACGACGACGGGAAGTGGACGCGCGGCACCGGCTGGTATCACGGGACGATCTTCGCTGTCGAGGGCGCGATCACGCGGGGCGGGTTCTCGCGGCGCCTCGGCACCGACGCGCGCGCTATCGACGACATGGGGACGTGGTGGAGCGACGACCCGGCGCACGCGCGCAAGTTCGGGCCGCGCGTCCGCCGGGCCAACGCGGATTACCACGAGCTGTTGCAGGGCGCGCGGTTCCTCGACGTCAAGTCCGGATTCTTTGAGCAGTTCGCCACCCCGCAACGCGCGATGAAGTACCTCGGCAAAAAGATGAGCAAGGCCGAGGTCCTCACGCTGGTGATGCGCCCGACGTATCCGGAGACCGGCGAGCGCGCGCGCTACATGGACCGGCTGCGCGAAGACCTCCGCCGCAAGGGCTACGACGGCATTCGCTGGCGGGATACCAACATCGACCGCAGCGCGACCGACACGCCGCACACGATGGTGGTCTATTGGGGCAAGGGCGGGGACGGGACCGTGCACACCGATCTGCACTATGAAGACACCGAACGGGTGGCCCAAATGATCAAAGAGAAGTGGATCAAGAAAAGCCGCGAGGAGTCGGGCGACCCGTGGGCGTGGTTCGCCAAGGCGGCGCGCGAGTACAAGCGGCACCCGAAGGGCGATAAGCGCGGCGGACAGTTCGCCCCCAAGGACGGCGCCGGCGCCTCTGCCAGCCCCGCCAGCGGGGCGGACGGCGCCGGCAAGGGGAAGACGCCACCGGAGCAGACGCGGCGCGCCAGAGGGGCCGGCGGGGGCTTCGACACCGCCTCGTGGACCGGGCGCTCGATCCCGGACCGGCGCAAGGCGTGGGACGCGCTCGACCCCGAGGAGCAGGACCGTCAGGCCAACGCATCCGTGACGGTCAAGCGCGCCGTGTCGGCCGTCTCGGGGGTCGCGGGTGCGTGGGACGGCGCCGCCGAGTATGGCGCCGCCGTCAAGGCGCGCGTGGCGACGCTCGTGAAAGAGGGCGCGTTCCACCAAGACACCGCCCGCATGATCGAGCGCAGCGCGGTGGACTTCCACGAGACGCTCCTGACGGCCCGGGCGCCGGTCGCGGCCGCGCGCCGGCTGGCCGAGTCGTGGTTCGACCACATGGCGGCGCAGGAGTCCGAGTCCATCGCGCGGTCGCTCGGCGACCACGGCGCGCGCCACCTGTTGCAGGACCTCGATCAGTCGCTCGCGATCCTCAAGGCCGTACCGGGCACGCACGAGAACTCCGCCGAGGACAGGGCCGTCCTGTTCATGGCGGCCGCGTTCCACGACGCGGGGTATCTCACGCCCCCGAGCCGCGTCTTCCTCGACGGCCAGCATCCCCGGTGGTCGGCGCAGCACTTCAACACGAACCTGCGCGGGATGGTGCGCGAGGCCCTCGGCGACGGCGCCGCGCGGCACACGTCGGACGTGATCATGCGGCACTACGAGGCCGACGTCGATTGGGAGAACGATGCGGTGGGGAGCGCGTTCCGTGTGGCCGACAACCTCGCCCTCTTCCAGCAGGAGAAGCTCCCGGGCGTGATCCGCTACGTGCCGAAGAACAAGGACGTGCTCGTGGCGCTGCACCGGAAGGAGATCACGGTGGAGCAGGCACGCGAGCAGATGGTCCGCAACATCATGGATCAGCCCTCGATCCACCCCGGGGTCAAGCAGCGGTTGACGCGCGCGGCGATGGAGACGAGCGTCATCCTCCCGAAGCTGACGTTAGGCATGTACGGCGGGAAGGTCGAAGGATTCGGGTGGAATGAGGGCGACGGAGGACACCTGACGGTCAAGATGCAGTTCGCCCCGAAGCACGCGCCGGTGATCGAGCGGGTGGCCGACCTCGGCACGCGTCCGTTCACGAAGTTGGCGGAGGGCTACGGCTATACCGACGCCACGTTAGGCGCGGCCATGAGCAGCGGGCGCATCGAGTTCAAGCGGGGCGGGAAGCGCAAGATCGTGTTCAACGCCGGCCGCGACCTCACCAAGGCGATCCGGATGGTATTCGGCCCGGGATGGGGGCGCTCATGACGACGCACGCATGGTTCTCGGCGCTGGTGGGGAAGTACGATCCCACCCAACCGCGTGATGCCGGCGGCCGCTGGACCGACGGGGACGCGATGCCGGCGCGCGTGAGCGCCTCGGTGCGGCCAGAGGCGGCCGCTGTGTTGCGGGTTGCCGGCGTGCAGGCGGAGGACTTCGCGCGGCGCATGGTCGCCGGGATGCCGGACGAATACACCTACGAGGTCACCGTCGGCAAGGTGGCCAAGCGGTACTCAGGCAACGGCGACCCGACGGACGTGCTCCGCGTGCAGATCGACGGCACCGGGAAGGGCGGCCGCGCGGTGCTGGCGGCCACGTATGAGTTCGAGCTAGGAGACGGACCGGCGCAACCCGGGCGTCTCTTCCTCGACTCCATCGGCGTGCAGACCATGCAGCGGGGCGCCGGCGCGCAGTTGGTGGCTAACGCGCTCGACGCGGCACGGACGCCCGGGTTGAACATCAACCGCGCCGAAATGGGCGCCGCCCAAGATGGGGCGTATGCGTGGCCGCGCATGGGGTTCACGCACGCCGACAACTGGCCGGATCGCGATCCGTGGCGCCGCGAGATGGTGCAGCGGCACATGGCCGCGATGCAGAAGGCCGGTGACCTGACGAAGGCACAGGTGGCCGAGGTGTGGCGCGCGCTGGACGACCCGGACCCGAAAGCCATCTGGCGCATCGCGGACATGAAGCCGCGCGCGGCGGCCCATCGACTGCTTGCCGACAACGGGTTTCACCGCTACGCGGGAATCGGCGCCGGCAACCTCGTGCTGCGGTTCGACGACGCGGCGGCGATGCAGCGGCTTGGGGGCTACGTGGCGACGCGCCGCGCAGCCGTGCGAAAGGGCGAGGACGACGCCGGGCCGATGCTCGACCTGAACGCGTGGGCGTTCCTGCACGTCTGCGACGTGGACCGCGACGCGCTGGCGAAGTACGACCCGGCGCAGCCGCGCGTGCCGGCGGGGACGCCGACAGCGGGCCAATGGGTCCGGCTGTCGGGTGGGCTACACGTCGGCAGCTTGCGCGGCCAGCGGGCGTTCTCGGGTGTGCACGCGGGCTCGCCCGTGCTGTTAGGCGCCGAGCACATCAAGCATGTGCGGGCGGCGGTGCAGGAGGTCGTGGGGGATGGCCCATCGGGGGAGCACGAGGCGGCGAAGTGGCAGCAGGATGTGCGCGATCCGGCCACCCGCGAGGCGGCACGCGCGTTTCTGCGTAACGCCGGCAAGCACCCCGTCGTCTCGCAAGAACTCGCCGTCTTGGCGAGCGAGACCCCGTGGAACGGCGTCGATGCCGAGTTGCCGAAAGGGGCTATCGTGATCATCCCGATGGGCGCGAGCGAGGAGACGCAACATCTGGTCGGGGACACGCTCGCCTCATTGCCGGTGGAGCACCGCGCGCTCCTCGCCTCGACGCGCGAGTATGGCAGCCTTGGGACGGTGAAGGTCCTGCCACAGGTGTCGCTCACGTCGCTCGACGCGCAAAGCAGCGAGCCCGGATGTGCGGCGTACTTCATGACGGGCGCCGAGATGTGCATTGGCGAGCGCAGCGTGGAACGCTACCGCAAGACGGTGGCGACGATGAACGATGTCGCGGAACCGGACAGCGCGGACCTCATGCGCTCCGTTGTCCTGCACGAGACCGGGCACGCGATTGACTTCGGGCTCGCCGGGCGCGTGGGCCGCAGCGGCACGAGCTTCGGGTCCGAGAAGATCGCGACGCTCAAGCGCGCGAGCGATGATGACGTGAGCGGATGGGGCGACACCGACGCGTCCCGGTGGGTGAATACGTTCACGGCGCCACTGGTGAAGCCGTCGGAGTTGTTCGCCGACGCGTACGCGTACCTCATGGGCGCGCGCTACGTGCGAGGCGTGGCGAGCACGGAGTTCGCGCGGGCGTTCCCGCGCGCGATCCGCGTCACCCGCGCGCTCCTCCACTCGAACAAGCTGCCCACAACCCTGCACAAGGCGGCCGACGACGGCCTCACGCTGTGCACCATCCGCGTGCGAGCCCCGTTAGGCAAGGACGCCGACTTCGAGGCCAAGCACCCGCGCGACAAGGGCGGACGGTTCTCGGGGAAAGAGGCGATTGACGCCTTCGTCGCGGAGTTCGAGGCCCGCTCGTTCGACCATCCGGTTGATTGGCGCATTCGCGTGACCAACTTCCGCCTCACGGGTGGCGGGGAACGGCACTACACGGCGATGGTCAAGCTGTACCCGCTCGGCGACGAGGGCGTGCACTTGGAAGAGTTGGTTGCCGTCACGCGAGGCGGCGGTCGCAAGGCGATGGAGATGCTGACGGAGCTGGCCGACAAGCACGGCGTGATCCTCGACCTGTTCGCGTCCCCGATCCCGGGGGTGATCGGACAGCACCGGCCGCGCACGCAGGCGGAACTCATGGCATTCTATCGCGAGTTTGGGTTCGAGGGATACCGTGAACCCGGCGCGCGCCGGCTGCGTGACCCGCTCTCGCCCACGATGGTGCGCTACCCGGCGGGCATGACACCATTCGCCAAGGCGGCGCCGGGCGTCGTGGACGCGAACGGCATGTTGCACGCGGCGGCTGGTGACCCGGCCGGCGGGCAGTTCATGTCGGACGAAGATCGGCCGGTGTTCGTGACGGACGAGGGAGCCGTCATGCAACTGAAAACCGTCCGAGAGAAAGCGGAGCGTGCGCTGCGCGCCGTGCGTGCAGGCGCGTTGCGTCCCGACACATCCGCGCTGTACGAGTCGGAGGCCGAGGCCGCAGCCATCGCGGCCATTGCCTCGGATGATTACAACCCGGTGACGACGGCGCGGAAGTTTGAGGCTGCGCTCCTCGCGTCGGTGCAGTATCGCGACCGGCTGAAAGGGTGGGCGCAGCGTCGAGACCGGACCGACGACGAGCTGGCCGCATACCCCCAACACCCAAACGCGGCGGAGCCGGCCATCGTCGAGGATCAAGACGGGTCCGGCTGGTGGCACGTCTACGCATCGCAGGAGGACGCGGATCGGGCAAAAGCGGCTTACGCGAACGGGCAGAGTGTCGATGAGCCGGCGCTCTCGATCCACCCGGACTCAAACGGCTACTCGGTGATAGCAGCATCCGGCGCTGCGCCGTATGTCATGCGCTCGGAGCTACCCGCCGCGTGGTTTCCCACGTTGGAAGGAGCCACCGCTGAGGCGCGTACGATCATGCGGCGTCTTGCGTGGCACGAGACCGCCACCCGGAATCTTGGTGATGCGTATTGGATCGCCGAAACACTACAGAACGGCATCGACCCCGTAGTGGAGGATGGACCGGGGCTCCGTGTGTTCGGGGAGACATCGGACGGGCCGCGCGTGTTGTATGGCCATTTCTCCCCGGAGCACATCGCGTTTGGGTACGCCGACCGCGCGATGATGCAGGCGCATCTCGTCGAGGATGACCACCAAAAGGAGGAAAGCCGGCGCGCGTGGTCCGCTGCGGAGTCGAGCGAGGGCGCCAACGACCCGGCCATCACGGCGGCCGCCGCGCGCGTCGTGCGGCTTGTGCACCCAAGCCTGACAGGGGGCGACGCCGACGTCATCGAAGAGGCGCACGGAGATAACGGGACGCTCGGCACGCTGCGCGGTTCGATCAAGCGTTACCAACGGTCATCGTCGCCGATCAACGACTCGGCGCGCGGTATCCGCACGCGTGACTTCGCGTTACAGGACAGGCAGGCGGAGATTGGAAAGGCAGACTTCGATCTCATGGCGGCGCTCGTGCCGCATTTCCCGTTGCAAGGCGCACGGGAGATGTTTCGCGGAGTGAGGGGCGCGCTCGCGGGTGATCTGGCGGTGCTCAAGTCTGGCGACGCGTTCACCGACAAGGGCTTTGCGAGCTTCACGACACACCACACGAACGCGTTCAGCTTCGCCGGCAGGGGCGGCACGATCATCCGAACGATCTGGCCCGACGGATGGCCCGCCATCCCGGCGCTGCGCTCCGATGAGCAGGAGTACATCCTCCCGCCCGGGACGGAGTTCACCGTCAAGCACGTCGAGCACTTTCGCACCGTCACGCAAAGCCCGATGACGCTCGTCACGGTCGTCCCGCGCCTCCAGAAGGCGTATAAGCCCAAGGCGACGGTTGCGAAGCAGGAGAACCCGAACCTCCCGGCGCCGTCGCCGGATGATCGGTGGGTGTGGCTCCCGGGTGACATCACGATCACGCGGCGCACCTCGCGCGCCACGGTCGGGAAGGCCACGCTCGACACGCTCCCGCCGCTGTCCGAGGCCGGCGCGCGTCGGCTCGCGGCGTGGACCGAGAGCTACCGCCGCCAGTTGCAAGCTCTCGATCCGATGGCCCTTGCGCGCGTGTTCCGCGACCAGCGCGGCGATGACCGCCTGTCGCAGGTAGGGATCGGGGCGCTCACCGCATGGGAGCGCGGCGACCGGGGGATCGCCCCGTTCACGCAGGAGCAGATCGACCGCATGGCTGGCGTGTACCGACGCCGGGCCGACGAGTATCTGCGCGGCGTCGAGGCGATGAAGGAATGGCGCGAGCGCGACCTCGCCACGCTCCGCGCCGGGTGGGACGCGTTCATCGCGGCCACCGGCACGGACACGACGCGCATCACGAAGCGGTGGAAAACGATGGGCGACCACAAGGTGCGCGACCAACACCGCGAGGTGGACGGCGTGACGCTCACCTACGACGAGTCGTTCATCGTGGATGGCGAGTCCGTGTGGGGGCCGCCGCAATCGTACGGCTGCCGCTGCACGCTCGTGATCACTCCCGCCCCGGGCGCGTTGCCGCCTGAGTGGGAGGTGAGCCCCGAGGCGGCCGATCAGATGCTCGCCGACGCGGCCGATGCGCTCGTCGCCAACTTCCCGGCGCGGCTTGGCTCCGTTGGACCCGATGAGCGGCCGTTCCCCGTGGTGGAGACCGGGCCGCCGGAAGGCGATCCGAAGGGCTCCGCGTGGTGGGAGCCGCTGTTCGGTGACAACAAGAACGAAGCGGTGCGCGCGGCGCGTGAGTGGTTCAAGACGCTGCTCGAACGCATCGCGGACCGGAAGCGCGCGCCGGACCCGCTCGCGCGTGATCTCGATCCGCTGCCCGAGCCCGACACCGCCGAGCCCGAGGCATTCGTCGAGCCGGATGTGGACCCGGAGCGCACGGTTCGGCGCCGGCCGGGGCTCGCCCGCACGACGCCAAAGAAGGGAAAGAAGAAAGGGCCGCCAGCGTCCCCGGACGACATGCGGAAGGCGATCCTCACCGTGATCGAGAAGTACCGGGCCGACCAGCCGCGCGACGAGCGCGGGCGGTGGAGTGACGCGCTCGGGGTGATCGACAGCCGACCCGACTGGAACCGCTACGCGGGGCTGGCTGACGCGAGTGGGCCTGACGGGCTGCTCATCCGACCCACCGCGATGAGTGCCGATCTCGACGCCACCGCGCGGGCGAATGCGAAGCGCGTGCGGACGATCTTCAACACGCTCCCGGTCAGCGCGCGGCGCCGCATCGCGGCATCGCTCACGGAGGGGGTGTCGGTCGCGGCCTCGATGGAGGAGGCAGCCGCCGGCACCGCGATTGGGCACGTGCCGTCGGAGCGTTTCGCGGCGGCGGCTGGGCTGCACTACTCCGTGGACGACGGCGACGGACCTGTCCGGGGTGTGCTGTTCTCAACGATCAAGATGGCGGCGATGGTTCACGTCGTGGACGATGGGATCACCGCGCGCCGGCATACCAAGGTGATTGCCCTCACCGACGAGCAGAAGGCCGACGCGGTGTTCCACGAGATCGTGCTGCACGAGTTCGGCCACGCGCTCGACTACGCCATCGGTGGCTCCGCGCCCCTGAGTCATTGGGGGTGGGACAAGGCGTCGGTGCGCGGGTCGCTCGCCCGCGACAAGAAGAAGATCGAGCGCACCCTCGCCATCGCGCCGAACGCGTTCGACGAGGATAACATCGTCTACGCGCTGTCGTCGCCCAAGGAAGCGTTCGCCCACGCGGCGAGCTACCTCTTCGGGGCACAGCAGGTTGCCGGCATGGCCCCGACCCGATTCGCATCCTACGCACCGCGCACCATCGCCGCCGTGCGACGGGCGCTCGCGCGCGCGGGCGTCGCGACCGTCAGGCACAACGTGGTGAAGTTCGAGGCCGACCAGCCGCGCATCCCCAAGGGGCAGAAGGGCGGTGGGCGGTGGGCGCGAACCGGCAGCACGATGACCGCCTTCGAGATGGGCATCGCCGAGGACGAGATCGAGACGGCGGCGCTGACGGGCGGCGTCGGGGCAAACTTCGAGAAGACGGGGAACCACAACTCCGTCGAGTTCACCGACGACGAACTACGCGCGATGGCCGGCGGCACGCTGACGCACAACCACCCGAACGCGTCCTCGTTCTCGACGGACGACATGGCCATCTTCACCCGCACGCGGATGGCGGAACTCCGCGCGGTTGGCACGTCGTGGGATGGCCAGCGCGTGCTCTACCGACTCCAGCGGCCGAAAGATTGGGACGCGACGACCGCCATCGACAAGTTCGTGCGCGACCACGCGGCGCATTACGAGAAGGAGTCCGCGAACGACACGCCGATTCGGCGCAGCGAAGCGAGACACGACACACGGTTCCTGCGCGAGCAGATCGAGGGAACGCTCCGCCCGCGCTGGATGCAAGCCGGGGACACGGACCGCACGCCGGACGAGCGCGCCGCTATCGCGATGGCCATGATTGCCGACCACTTCTTCGACCGCCATCACGTCACGTTCAACAACCGATGGGCCACGCGCGTGAACGGTGGGATGTCCAATGAAGAGGCGAACGTTCGCACCATTAACGAGCACTCGCACGTGGCGATGCGCCACTTCGCGCGCGTCATGGGGCTGCGCTATGCACGCGTCGTAAGCGCCGGGCGGAAACGGACGGTCTCGGCGCTCGGGAAGTCGTGGCAGGATCGGCCGGCCGACTCGATCTCGCGCGGGGGGCGCGTCCTCTATGACGAATGGCCCACGTATGCCATGCCGACGCCAACCGACGGCGTGCAGAAGTTCGACGCGGACCAGCCGCGCGCGCCCAAGGGCGAGCCGAACGGTGGCCAGTGGGTGAAGGGGAGCGCGCCGTCGCTCGGTGACGGGCGGTCGTATGAGGATCACGCGCGCGAGCTGGAAGCGTCCGGGCTCGGGGAGGCGGCCGCGAACCTGCGCCGCTTCATGGACGGATCGAAGGTCACGGAGGCCGTGCTGCACGGGACCACGCGCGATTTCGAGGAGTTCGGCTACGCCTACGCGAACCCCGACAACTTCTTCGGCGCGGGCCACTACTTCACCGACGACCTCGGGGACGCCGGCGCACACTACGCCTCGGCAGACGGCCCCGACCTCCGGAACAACCTCGAACTCTGGATCGAGGCCAACATCGACCGCGACGATGACGGCGCCGACCTCCCCCGGGAGGAGAAGTTGCGGATCGCGCGCGAGTCGCTCGGCGTGACTCACGGCGGCGCGACGGTCCCCGTGTTCCTCGCGATGAAAAAGCCGGCGCTGCTCTACGCGAAGGGGTCGGAGCTGTCATTCCGATACGGCGAGCCGACGACCCTCGACCGGCGCGGCGTGCGGCTGTTCGCGCGCGCGCTCCGTGACGTGGGGGCCGAGTACGGGATGCGCGATGGGGAGGTGGCGGACATGCAACAGCGATTCTTTGAGCATGTCGCCATGCGCCGCGAGGAGTGGGGCGAGGGGAAGATCGACCTCGGCGAGGCGCTCACGGCGGCGACGACTCGCTACGCGTTCATGGACAGCCAGATCGACGTGGAGGGGGCGGGAGACCCTCGTCTGCGGGGGCGCACCGACACGTTCCCGAACATGTACAAGCAGTTCCAGCGCGACCTCGTGCGGCGCCTCAAGTTCGACGGCATCATCATGGACCCGGGCGTGTTCAATGGGATGCAGCACAAGTTTCAGCGCGGGGATGCCGCGCACTACATCGTCTGGTCGTCCCGTCAGGTGAAATCGGCGGTCGGCAATCGAGGCACCTACGACCGCCGCGACCCGAACATCACGAAGGCCGCGCCGGGCGTCGTGGATGCCAACGGCATGTTGCACGCAGCGGCCGGCGACCCGACGGGCGGGCAGTTCATCAGCCCGGACGACATGCCGGTGCGCGTCGCGGGGCATAGCCTGTCGCGCATCGCGACGATCCAACGCCACACGAGCAACTACAACCACGATGGGCGCCGGCCGGAGTTCGCGGTGCTCAAGCCGACGAAGGAAGAAGCCGAGGCGTTGTTAGGCATGGCCACCGAGGTGCCGGGCCAGAACGAGTTCGTCGCGACAGCGGCGAGCGTTGGGCGCGCCCTCGCGGCGTCGCTCACGTGGTCCGCCCGCGTGGAGGCCGTTGCAGCCGGACCGCAAGCGCCCGAAGAGATTGAGGCGTACCCGCAGCACACTGGCGAGGACGCGCCCGAGTTCGTGGTGGGGCCGGATGGCCGAAGCGCGTTTGTCTTCTCGTCGCCCGCAGAGGCCAAGCGTGCGCGCACCGCCATCGCGAGCGGCGTGATCAAGGACACCTTCCAGCTCGTGCAAGGCGTGTGGATGCCCGCTGACGAGTCGGTGCTGCGCGGGACGCTGGTCATTAGCCCGGCTGGCAGCAAGGGCTTCGTCATCGACCCGATCAGCGCGTACATCAACCAGTTCGTGCCGGTTGATACATCGCAGCCATCACAGCGCAAGTTCTACGGCTCGATGGAGGAGGCCAAGGCCGCAGCCGAAGCGGTCGTTAGGCGCCACGAGTTCTCGCGGTCCGCTGCGAACATGCTCAGCGAGCAGCGGCGCATGGTGGCGGAAGTGAACCGTGGCATCGACCCTGACGAGAACGGGGTCGGCATCATGGTGCACCAGACGACGGACGGCCCCAAGGGCGCGCGCGTGCAGTTCGTGCCGGAGCACGAGGCGTTCGGCTATTGGAGCCGAGGGATGATGGAGGCCGTCTCCGTCGAGGACTCTGACCACGAAACGCGAAGCGAGGCGGCGTGGTCGGCCGCCGGCGTGGCGACGAGCGGCGCGGTGACGGAGCGCATGAAGCGCGTGGCGGAACTGTCGGGGCTCCCGGGCTACGAGGATGATGCGGACGAGGCGCTGCGAATGTCGGGCGGCCCGCTCGCGTTCTTGCGCGGCTCGATCTCACGGTATCAGCGGTCCTCGTCGCCGATCAACGACTCGGCGCGCGGCATTCGCACGCGACAGTGGTCGCTCGACGACGCGACGGAGCAGCGCGGCAAGGCGGACTTCGATCTCATGGAGGAGATGATTCGGCACTTCCCGCACGCCGGCGATACCGAGATGTATCGCGGTGTACGGGGAGAGCTGGCGGGCGATCTCGCGAGGCTCAAGCCCGGCGACGCATTCACCGACAAGGGGTTCGCGTCGTTCTCGACACACCCGGCTAATGCGACCAGCTTCGCCGGGGCCGGCGGCACCATCATCCGAACGATCTGGCCCGACGGATGGCCCGCGATCCCGGCGATTCGCTCGCACGAGCAGGAGTACATCCTGCCGCCGGCGACCGAGTTCGTCGTGAAACACCGGCAGTTCTACCGCACGATGGCCGGCAACCCGATGGCGATCATCACGGTGGTGCCCAAGCTGGCGCCACACTACACGCCGAAAGCGACCATCGGCAAGGCCGCCTCGGTGGCGCATGCGCCATCGTCAGAGGATCGGTGGCTGTGGCTGCCGGGGGACATCACGATCACGCGCAAGGCACGCGTGCAGAAGTTCGACGCGGACCAGCCGCGCGCGCCCAAGGGTGAGCCGAACGGCGGCCAGTGGGTCAAGACGGCGCTGTCGTTCTCGACCGAGGTGACCGACGCGTACAGCGGACAGGTCAACTACAACGTCGTGGCGCGGGACGCCAGCGGCCGCGCGGTCGGCGTCGTGCAAGCGGTCAGCTACAACGGGGAGGATTCCGTCTCGATGATCGCGGTACACCCCGACGCACGCCGGCAAGGCGTGGGGCGCGCACTCATTCGCGCGTTCCTCGACCAGCGCGAGGGGGATCGCGTGCGATGGGGCGGCGCCACGGGTGAGGGGGCCGCGCTGCTCGATGCGACGGTGCCGCATTGGCGGCGCAACTCGACCGTGATGGCCGGCGATCCCGAGCCGCTCCCGGGCGGGGGATGGGACACGCCCGAGTGGCGGAAGTGGTTCGGCGGGTCGGTCGTCACGAACGCTGACGGCACCCCGCGCCAGATGTACCACGGCACCCGCCACCAGTTCTCGAACTTCCGGGGCGATCCCCCGGACCAGACGAAGGACATCGGCAACGGACACGTCATCCACACCGGCACGACCATCGACCGCGCGCTCGGGCCGCACTTCACCGGCGAGCCCGCGACGGCGGCACAGTTCGCGGCGGGCATCTACGCCCGCGAAGATGATCAGTGGGGCGCCGACCGCCTGTTGCGCGAAGGGCTCGCGGTGCACGGCCGGGACTTCGTGCAGGACGAAAACGCTGCGCGTATGGCCGCCGCCGGCGAGACCGTGCCGTCGTGGATGCGGGACGCGACGCCATTCGCCGCGAAGCCCGGTGGGCGAGTCGTGCCGGTCTACCTCGCCATCCGCAATCCGCGTGTAGTCCCACAACCACACTTCCGAGACCTGTACGACGACGACGAGAACATCTCGTCGGGCCGGGTGGGCGATGAGGAGGCGGTGGCCGCCGACGCGTACACGCAGGCGCTCACCGCGAGCCCAAAGCTGCTCTATGAGTGGATGACGGAGATCGGGCAGGAGAACGGTTATGACTACAAGGGCCGGGAGTGGCGCGACAACGCGCGCAAGCTCCACGAGAAGATGACCGCGCGGGACGGGTTCGAGTGGCCGAACCAGCACAACAGCGGCACGACCACCTACCGCTCGCTGCAACACTTCATCCTCCGGAATCACTCGGATCGCCTCGTGTTGCATCGCGGTGACCCGGCGAAGCAGGGGCTCGCCTTCCGGGTGATGCGGCGCTATCGCCAGTGGTTGAAGGACAGCGGCCACGATGGGCTGCGCTATACCAACACCTCGCCAAACGAGGCGGTGCAGGGCGGCGACAACTACGTCTTCATCCCGCTGTCGCCGAACCAGATCAAGAGCGCCTTCAACCCGCGCCCGACGCGCTCGAACAAGTTCCACAAGAGCGCGGACTTTGAGGCGGAGCATCCCCGGGACAACATCGGCCGGTTCCGGGACAAGAATCAGGGGGAGATGTTCCCCGACATCGCCGAAGCGTCCGAGGCGTTCTACCGCGAGCACCCGGCGGCCGGCTGGCGCCCGTGGCCGGCGGACCCCGACAACGGCGACGATGGATGGGGCGATGACATCGAAGCCGCTGCCGACGAGGCCGCGACCCCCGAGCAGTTCGATGAGGTGTTGCGGCACTTCGGCGCCGAGCGCCAAGACCTGTCTGCTTATGGGCACGCGCACGCGGCCACGTTCACGCGCACGCACCGAGGGGAGGAGGAGACGGCGGTCATCACATGGGAGCCCGGCGTCACCGGCGGCGGCTATTCTCGCGTGGAGAGCGTGCGGGAGTTCGTGGACGACCTCAACGTGGACGATGAGGTGACCCGCCTCAACGAAGAGGTGCACGCCGACTTTTGGGCGGAGCACGGCCCGTCGGTCCTGTATCACGGCACCGATCCCGACAATCACGAGGCGATCCTCTCCGAGGGGCTGCTCGCGAGTAACGAGCGGCGCGGGCTCGCGAATCGCCACATCGGCAACGCGGTCTTCGCGCACCCTTCGGAGGACATCCCGCGCGGGTACGCAAACGACTCCGACGAGGGCCTCCTCGTGATCGACGTCGCCAAGATGCGGCGGGACCGGAAGCAGGGCGTGCTCGGCACGTTTCGCGTGGAGCGCGAGCCGACGCCGCTAGAGATCGAGGTGCGCTCGCGCATCGCGTGGGACCTCGGGCTCGAACAGTACGATGCCGACTATGACGGGCAGGACCCCGAAACCTTGATCCTCTACACCGACATTCTCCCCAAGTACCTTCGCCGATACGTGGAGTCCTCCGATGACTAAGCCAACGCCTGACGGTACGTGGGTGCAGCACGCGCCCGGCAAGTGGAAGTTTGTCCGCTCGTTAGGTGTCGGGAAGGATGCCGCGTTCGAGGCGCAGCACCCGCGCGCGCCAGACGGCCAGTTCATCACCGCCGGCGGTGGGGGGGGCGCGACGGGCGCCATGAGCGCCGCCGTGCGGAATGTGGTGGCGTTCTCGCAGCGCATGGCGCAGGCCGTGGCGTCCGACGGCGGGTTCACCTTCTCCAATCGCACGGGCGAGACCGCCACGCGTGGCATCGCCGTGGCGCCGTTCCCGGAGTTCTCCGGCATCTTCGACGCGTCCACCTTCTCGGCCGAGGATGCGGCGCGCTGGATCGCGCAAAATCAGCGGTTGCTCCGGCACGAGCGCGTGCACGTGGGCGGCTGGCGTGACGACGCCTCGGGGAAGGTCTACCTCGATCTGGTCCGCATCTACGACCCCGCCGACCGCGACATCGCTATCGCGGTCGGCCGGCGCCGGAACCAAATCAGTGTCGCGGACCTCGGCGCGATCTCGGTCGGCGATTGGGACCACGCCATCATTCCGACGGGCGGGACCGGCGAGGCCGTAGTTGTTGGCAAACGGCGGCGCTCGCGGGGCACGTTCATCCTGTTCCCGGCGGACGTGTCGCCCGAGGAACTCGCTGCATCCCTTGGCGCGGAGTCTGGTATGAACACAGTCGAGAAGTGGTGGCACCGGCTCACGAAGTTCGACGAGTCGAAGATCAAGCGGCATCCGAAGGGCGACGAGGCGGGCGGCCAGTTCGCTTCCAAGGGCGGCGGCGAGGCCGGCGGGGACGAGGAGGAAGAGGAGCGCGGCACCCCAACGATCCGCAGCCAAGCGCACGCGCTGCGCGGGGCGGTCGATGCGCGCATGGCGCGCGAGCAGGCGGAGCGCGAGCGGAACAAGGACCACACGCCCGATGCGCCCAAGATCGTGAAGCCGCGCGAGCGTCCGGTGAAGAGCACCACGAGCGCGGGCGCGCTCCGTCGGCTGCGCGAGCGACGGCTCGAAGAGGCATTCGCCAAGGTGTTCGGCCTTACGCGCCCAACCGCCGTATTCAAGAACGACCCACTGGCGGCTCCCGAGTGCGTCGAGGCGCTCATGGCCGGCACGCGCCCCGGTGCGGTGCACAAGTCGGGCGACGAGCAGCAGATGGTCGCGGGGTGGGCCTCTGTGGTCGCCGACGGGAACCACCGCCCCATCGTGGACCGGCAAGGCGACGTGATCTCGCTCGATGAGATCACGAAGGCGGCCGGCGAGTTCATGGCGCTGCCGGTCGAGAAGCGAATGCTCGACATCGACCACGACTACCGGAAGGCGGGCGCCGTGGTCGAGGGGCTCGTGGTCACCCCGCTGCTCAAGACCGCGCTCGGGCTGCCAGCGAGCACGCCGCTCGGATTCTTCATCGCCGCGAAGGTGGACAACCCGGCGGCATGGCAGCGCGTGAAGGCGCGCGATCTCGCCGCGTTCTCCATCGGCGGCTCCGCCATCCGGGAGCCCGTCAAGTAGCGCGGGGGAGAGTTGTTGGAATTGGCGCAGGGGTCGGCGTACAGTCCTCCCGTATGCCGACCCCCACTCGTCTTCGCCACCTCAAGATCAAGGCCGTGAGCCTGTGCCGGCGCCCCGCCTCCCCGGGTGCTGACATCGTGGTGGCCAAGCACATCACGGACGACGACACGATGCTCGCAGCCCTCAAGACCGCCATCGGCGACGCGATTCGCAAGACGCTCGGCGGCGCGCGCGCGCAGGTACCGGACGATCAGCGGCGCCCGCTCAGTGACGCCGAGATCGAGAAGATGCTGCGCGACCTCGACGAGGAAGAGACGCTCGCCAAGGCCGGCACGCTCCCGCCGACGATGGACGCGGAAGGGCCGGATGAGGACGAGGAAGACGACGAGGACGAGGAAGACGAGGAAGACGACGAGGACGACGAGGAGGACGGCGCGTCCGACGACGCGTCCGCGTACGGCGATGAGAGATACACCTATGGCGAGCGAGACCGTTCGCCAGCCGCAAAGAGCGAGCCGTCGTTAGGCGGTGCCGCGATCAACTCACCGGAGGGGCACATGGCGCAGAATCAGAACGGCGGCGACGCCGAGGACATCATCAAGTCGATGCCGCCCGAGGCGCGTACCGCCATCGAGGCGCTCATCAGCAAGGCCGTCGTCGCTGAGGTGACGAAGGCTCGGACCGAGGACGCGGCGGTCATCGCCGATCTTCGCAAGGCCGCCGACGTGGCCAAGGCGACCGCCGAAGCCGACGTCGTGTTCGCTGGCGTGCCGCACGAGGGCCACGCGCTCGGCACCCTGCTGGCCAAGGCGAGCCCTGACGAGCGCGCCGCGCTCGAACAGGTGGCCAAGGCGTACCGCGCGCTCGACGCGCAGACGAAGACGCTCGTGACGGTCGGCAAGCGGGCCGCGCCGGCGGTGGCGGCCGACGGGACGCCTGAGCAGAAGCTCGACGCCATCGCCAAGCAGATCGCGACGGCCGAGAACGTGAGCTATGAGAAGGCGTACGTGTTCGCGACCGAGCGCAACGAGGACCTCTACTCCGCCATCGTCGAGCGCGACTCGCGCGTGATGGTCCGCGAGTAACCCCACCGGCCACCACTCCACAACAGGGAGCCTCACATGGCAACGCAGAATCCGATGATGGAGACGTTCGAGGCCGGCGCGGACCTCTCGTCCCATCAGTTCAAGTTCGTCAAGCTGTCGAGCGGCAAGGTGATCCTCTGCTCGGCGGCCGGCGACGACTCCATCGGCATCCTCCAGAACAACCCCACGCTCGGCCAGCCCGCCACGGTTGCCTACTACGGCAAGTCGAAGGTGAAGATGGCCGGCGCGCTCGCGGTCGATTCGCTCGTCAAGTCCGACGCCAACGGGCTCGGTGCGGTCGCCGTGAAGGCGAACGGCGCGGGCATCACCGGCTCGAACGTCATGGGCACGCTGACCAAGGCGTCCGGTGGCGCGAACGAGATCGCGGAAATCTTCCTGCGCCCGATGGGCGCGGTCCCCACCACGCTCGGCTAACGGCCGACATCACCCTGACGGGAGAACCAACAGATGCCGTTCCAGCCCAGCCAGTCATCGGTGCATGTCAACCGACCGCTGACCAACGTCTCTCTCGCCATGTTGCAGGACCCGGCCGCGTTCGCGGTGCTCCGGGCGTTCCGCAACATCGGTGTGGACAAGCAGTCCGACGTCTACTTCAAGTATGACCGCTCGTACTGGAACCGCAGCGAGATGAAGCTGCGCGCTCCAGCAACCGAAGCGCCGACCGGCGGGTACACGGTCGATGCGTCCAACACGTACAACTGCCGCGTCTACTCGCTCGGGAAGGACATCCCGGATGAGGTGCGCGCGAACGCGGACGCCCCGCTCAACCTCGACTCGGAGACGACGCGCTGGCTGACGGGTCAGGCGTTGATCTTCAAGGAGAAGCAGTTCGCGACGTCCTTCCTGACCACGAGCGTGTGGTGGAAGGACAAGACGGGCGTTGCAGCTGCCCCCACCGCCGACCAGTTCGTGAAGTGGAGCGACCTCGCCAACTCCGATCCCATCAAGGACGTTCGGGGCTGGAAGCGCGAGATTCTCGCGAACACGGGGCAGGAGGCGCGGGTCCTCATGCTCGGGCGTGACGTCTACGACACGCTGCTCGACCACCCCGACATCATCGACCGGATCAAGTACGGGCAGACGCAGCCCGGGCCGGCCATCGTCACGTCGCAGACGCTCGCGGCGGTGTTCGATCTCGACGACATCGTGGTGTCGAGCGCCATCGAGAACACGGCCAACGAAGGCGCGACGGCCGCGCACAGCTTCATCGTCGGCGCCGGCAAGGGGCTGTTGCTCCACCGTCCGCCGTCTCCGGGCCTCATGACGCCGGCCCCGGCCTATCACTGGTCGTGGCGTGGCCTCGACGGGGCGTACAACAACCTCGGCGTGGCGATCTCGCGCTACCGCATCGACATCCGTCGCTGCGACCGCGTGGAGATCAACGGCGCGTGGGACATGACGCTCGTCTCGAACGAACTCGCCACGTACCTGACGGCGATCCTGTAGGCGGACGCATTCAACCGGGCCGGGGGTGGTCGCTCGCGCGGCGCCCCCGGTCGTTCTAGGAGCCAAACCGTGAGCAACGCACACCGTGGGCTGCGCTCCCACAAGGAACTCGACTACGCCGTCGAGTACATCGTGGCCAAGCAGGCGATCACGCTTCCTGACGGCTCCACCAAGGCCATCGGCGAGCCGGTGGACCTCGCGGCCTTCGGCTACCGCAAGGCGTTGATTCTCGTCAACCGGCGCTTCCTCGTGCACCCGACCTATCTCGCGCGCTACGCCGAGAAGGCGGCCGCGCAGGGCGGCGGGTCCGTGAACATGCCGTCGGAGGCGACCGTTCGCCGCGACGCGGAGCGCGGGGCGGAGGACCCGTCGGGCGATGGCGACGTGCCGGAGGGGGAGAAGTCACAGACGACGGAACAGGACACGACCGATGACAGCTCCACCGTCGCGCAGCCGCCCGGCGACGTGGACAGCCCGCCGGCTCCGGCCGGGACGGGCGAGCCGGAGGCCCCGGAGCCGCCGGCGTCCACCGTCGCGACGACCGCCGACACGAAGACCAAGACCGGCAAGGGCAAGGGCGGACGCTAACGAAGGAGAGCACCGATGGCGTTCACCGTCGAGAACGGAACAGGGCTGTCCACCGCGACCTCGCTCGTGTCGGTGAGCGATGCCGATGCCCATTGGGGGAACCGCCCACGCGATACGCGAGGTATCGCGTGGGTGGCCCTGTCTGGTGTCGGTGGCACGACGACCAAGGAAGACGCGCTCGTGCGGGCGTCCGACTACTTCCGCGCGCACCCGCGTTGGCGCTGGCGGGGCGTGAAGCTCAGCTATGCACAGCGGATGCCGTTCCCGAGAACGGGGTGCAGCGAGTACGGCGGGCAGGCCGTGCCCGAGAACGTCGTCCCGTGGCAGGTAGCCGAGGGCGTGATCATCCTCGCGGCGCGCCTCGTGTCCGGCGAAGAGGCCAGCCATGAGGACCTCGAACGCGGGGGCCGCATCAAGTCCGAGAGCGTCGGGCCGATCTCGACGACCTACATGGATGATGCGCCCATCGGGACGACCATCACCGAGGTCGAGGGGCTCGTGCGGCCGCTCCTGCTCGACGGCAACATGGACGTACCGACGAGCCTCGACATGGAGCACGTGCCGCTCCCCGATGTGTTCCTCAATGACGCCTTCGCGCCGTATACCACGGCCTCGAACTACCTGACCGACCCCTAACGCGCGATGGCGAACGCGGCGGCGATCCGGCGGAAGATGGCCAAGGCAGCGCGCAAGCACGGCGGCGAGGCCACGCTCGTGCGCGTCATCCCCGGCACGCTCGACGAGCAGACGGACAACACGACACCGCCCGCGACGCTCAAGTATCCCTGCTTTGCGATCTGGATGCCGACCTCGGGGGACATGCTCGAATCCGGCGGCAGTCGGCGCGTGCGAGCCGAGATGTGCTACATCTCCCCGGACGACTTCCCGGCTGGCGTCGAGCCGCGCGCTGACGATGGGTTAGTCATCACGTCGTCGGGGCGCGAGCGCCGCATCCGGAGCAGCAAGGCGATGCGGCTGGACGGCGAGACCGTGCTGTACTTCGAGATCACGGTGGAGCCATGAGCGGCGTTCGCGTGAACTTCACGGAGTTCTCGGCCCGCGTGGCGGACGTCGCGCTCCAGATGCCCGGCGTGGCGTCTGCGCTCGCAAAGCGCGCGACGGTCCTGTTGGCGCACGAGATCGTGCAGGGCGCCTATTACGGCCCCGGCACCCCGGTGGACACCGGCGCCGCGCGCAACTCGTGGACCGCCTTCCCCTCGGATGAGGGCTCGACGGCGAAGCCGTTCACGCCGCGCCGATCTCCGGACCAGACAGGCGCGGCGGCAATGGCCTTGATCATTCAGGCCGTCGAGATGTCGGCGCCGGATGTCGTGCGGTTCACCCTCGCGACGGCGTGCCCGTACATGAATGTGCTGGAGTACGGCAACCACTCACGACAGGCGCCGGACGGCATGATCCGTGTCGCGCTGGCGGCGTGGCAGCGCATCGTGGACATGGCCGCCCGCGACGTGCGGCGCCGCGTGATTCGAGAGATCAACTTCGACACGGGGCTCTCACTGGACGACGGCGCGCCGGGAGGAGGGGACGATGCCGGCGGTTGACGCCTACGTGGCCATCGCCGAGGCGCTCCGCGCGGCGCTCCTCACGGTCGAGGGGCTGCCGCCGGAGGGCCGCCGCGAGTGGCATAACCGCACGTTCCAGCTCCCGGACCCGCCGGCGGAGTGGGTGCGCTACATCTTCGACCCGGGCCGCCCCGAGGTTGCGTCGTTAGGCAACACGCCGACCATGCGCGCCGAGGGCATCTTCCTCGTGGATTGGTTCTTTCCGCGAGGGGGTGGGCTGAATCAGGCGCTCATCGCCGGCGGGCGCGTGCTCGACGTGTTCTCGCCAAGAGTTGTTTGCACGGCCAATGGGCAGGCCGTAACCATTCGTCGCAGTTACATCTCGCGGCCTATCCCGGACGGCGCGTGGCTGCACGTGCCCATCACCGTCGAGTGGCGCGCGGATTACGAGTCGCCGACCTAATCACGAGGAGCCGAGACAATGCCGCAGGCCGCAGTCAACCGGGTCACGTACCGGACGATCAAGGAGACGACGCCGGGGACCACGCCGGCGTCGCCCGTGTTCAAGTCCCACCGCTGGAATCAGGGCGGCCCGACCGCCAACCCTCAGTTCGTCGAGTCGGGCGAGGTCATCTCGGACCGCATGACGAACGACATCGTGTATGTCGGGAAGGAGATCGGCGGCGATGTCGGCGCCGAACTCGCGTTCGAGGCGTTCCCGGACCAGATCGACTCCGCGCTGTGCGCCGCGCGCAGCGTCACGGCCTACCGCGAAGGGACGCAGATCACCGCCGCGTCGGCGACGCCCGCCACGTCGTACACCGTCACCAACGTCGCCGCACAGAAGGCGTTCGCACAGTACCAGCTCATCAAGGCCACCGGGTTCGCCCAAGCGGCGAACAACCGCATCTTCGCGGCCGCCACGGGCTCGAACTCGACGACCGTCGCGGCAGCGGCCGGCGGCGCGGCCGAGACGCCCGGCGTCAATGCGCGCCTCAAGGTGATCGGGATCGAGGGCGCCTCGGCCGACATCACCGCGACCGCGAGCGGCCTCTCGGCGACCACGCTGAACTTCACGACCGTCGGCTGCTTCTACGTCGGCCAGTGGGTCAAGATCGGGGGCAACGTCGTGAGCAAGCAGTTCGGCACGGCGGCGAACAACGGATGGGCGCGCATCTCGGCCGTCGGGACCACCACCATGACGTTCGACATTCTGCCGACCGGGTGGGCGGTGGACGCGGGCGCCGGCAAGCTGATTCGCATCTACACCGGCGACTTCATCCAGAACGGCACCAGCATCGTCACGTTCACCGTCGAGCGCGAGTTCGCGGACATCGCGCGCTACGACTACCACGCCGGGGTCGCGGTCAACACGTTCGGCATCTCGATGGGCACCAAGGCCATCGTGACCGCACAGTTCGGGTACATCGGCCTCACCTACACCCCGCCAGCCGCCGCGCGGTTCGCGAGCGCCACGTCCCGCGACGGCCAGACGGCGCCGCTGTGCAACACGTCGTCGCACATCGCGCAGATGCGCCTCGGCGGCGTGGTCGTGGCCGGGCCGAACTATATCTCGCAGCTCAGCTTCAACCTCTCGAACAATCTGGAGGCGCTCCCGTATGTGGGCTCCGACGCCTACATCGGCTACAACATGGGCGAGCAGAAGTTCGAGGGGTCGCTGCAATGCTACTTTGGCGACGAGGCGCTCCTGACGGCGGTGTACGCCGGCACGACGTTCTCGCTCGACCTCGTGGTGGCTGGCGACGATGGCTCGGGCAACAAGTACGGGTTCGTCATCGACATCCCCAAGGTGAAGTATGCCGGCGGCAACCCGGAGGTGGGGGCGAAGAACGCCGTGATCACGCAGACGCTCCCGATCCGCGCACTCCGGGCGGAGCCGGTCGTCGGGGGCACCAAGTACCACCTGTCGCTCACGATGTTCGAGTCGGTCGGCGCCTAACGGCGCAGCGCGCCGGTGACGACTCTCCCCGTCGCCGGCGAAGGCCGCGCCTCGCGCGCGGCATCGCGTACCCTGCCCCGAGCGTCGTGCGGCCGAAGCTGGCCGGGGAGACACGGCGTAAGGGGCTCACGCTATTGAGAGGCTGACATGTCGATTTGGGACGCATACGAGACGGACAAGACGCTCGAAACCGAGGGCGTGTGGGTCGAGGTGCGCGGCGGGGCGAAGGTCAAGGTGCGCTACCTCAAGACCGTGGAAGCGGACGCGATCCGCGCGAAGATGTTCAAGCGGCTGCGCTTCCTGACGGGTGGCGCGGACGCGATCCCGCCCGAGGTGTTGCAGGAGATGAACCTCGCGCTCCTCAAGGGTTGGGTGATCGCCGGCTGGAGCGGGTTCACCGTGCGGGGGAGCAACGAACCGCTGCCGTGCACGCCGGAGAACATCGAGTTGGTGTTCTCGCAGATGCGCGAACTCCGCGAGGAAGTGCTCGACGTGGCCGGCATTCTCCACACGTTCAAGGCGACGCCGGTGGAGGAGATCGCAAAAAACTCGCTGAGCACGTCCGGAACCGGGGCCTCTACGGACGTGACGCCATCGCCATCGGCTGCCAAGCAGCCGAACGAGGGCTAGAGGACTCCCTCCCCGCCGAGATCACGTCGGCGGTGATCGCCCCGGAAGGGGCCGAGTTCTACCTCGATGCGTTCTGGACGCTGAATGCGGGGCGCCAGTTCGTATCGTCGATGGGGGGCATCATGCCGTGTGGCATCCCGTACTCCGAAATTCGCGCGTACGCAGAGGACGCCGGGCTGCATGACCGCAATCTCCGCCGGGACTTCGTAACGATCATGCAGGCGATGGACGGCGGCTATATCGAGGCCGTGACGGAGCGGATGAAGACCACGAAGAAATAGCACGGCCGGGCCGGCGCCAGTTGCGTGCGCCGTGCCCGGCTCTCCTGTATCGTCGAATCCATGTCTGCCGACACCGGGACCACCGTCCACTCCGCCGAGATCATCATCGACGCTACCGGCGCCGAGGTGGGCGGCATTCAGGCGAAAAAAGCCTTCGACCTCATCGCCGCAGCGGCCGCCGATGCCGCGAAATCGCTCGCGGGCAAGGGCGGCACGCCGGGCCTCATCCCCGAACTCGACCGGGTGCAGAAGCAGGCCTCATCGGTGGGCGACTCGCTCAAGGCGATGGCGGTCGCGTTCGGCGCGTTCAAGGCGTACCAGTTCGTGAAGGACGCCGTGATGGTCGCGGCTCGCTACGAGGAGTTAGGGATCGTCATCACGGAGGTAGGCAAGCGGTCGGGGGTGACGGAGACAACCATGCTCCGCACCGAGAAGGTGCTCCGGAAGAACGGCATTGCCGCGACCGAGGCCCGCCAGACGATGCTCTCGTTCATGCAGGCGCACCTCGATCTCGCCAAGGCGACCGATCTCGCGCGCATGGCACAGGACGCTGCCGTCGTCGGGGGGCTGAACTCGTCGCAGACGCTCCAGCGCATCACGCACGGGATCATCTCGGGGCAATCCGAGGTGCTGCGGACGGTCGGCATCACCGTGCAGTTCGAGACGGCCTACAAAAAGATGGCGAAGGAGGTGGGGGTGAGCGTCAACGCCCTCACGGCGGCACAGCGCACGCAAGCCCGCATGAACGCGGTGATGGAGCAGGGCAAGAATCTGACCGGCGCCTACGAGGCGTCGATGGGATCGGCCTCCAAGCAAATGCGGTCGTGGCCGCGCTACCTCGAAGACATCAAGGTGGCGTTAGGTACGGCGTTCCAGCCGCAACTCAAGGCGCTCGTCTTCGGCATCTCGGACGCGCTCAAGGGGATGGCTCACTGGATCGGGGCGAACGGCCCGCTGATTCAGGGGACGATGCAGTTCGTGAAGATCATGGTGCCCGTGGCCGGCGTTCTCTACGCCGCGAGCAAGGCGATGGCCGTGTGGAAAGCGGCGCTCGCCTCGCTCGCCGCGTTCAACGTCGCGCTCGGGGTGGCTGCGCCGTGGCTCTACGCCATCGCAGCGGCCGCCGCCATCGCGGGCACCGTGTTGGGCACGTATAAGGTGCATCAGGAGAGGGCCAACGAGCAGACGCGTCTCGCGACCGAGCGGTCCAAGTCGTTGCGCGATGGTCTCGTCGAGCTGTCGTCCGTGAAGCTCGATGCGTGGGCGGCCTCCGTGCAGGCCGGCATGGCGAGCATCGCGAAGGCGTTGCAGGACCCCGGGCTCTCGATGGATTCCGAGCGGCGCCGGGAACTCATGGGGCAGATGAACCTCTTCCTCGACCAGTGGAAACAGGTCGGGGAAGCGCGCAACCTCGCCAAGCTCAAGACGGGAACCAAGGACGAGCCCATCGTCGATGAGAAGGAGATCGAGGCGGCGCGGAAGCGGTTGAAGGAAATGATGGACGACCTCGACGTGTACGAGCGCCGGCTGAAAACGGGCGATCCGTTCTTCGCGCTGCGCGACTCCACGCGGAAGACCGGGGAGCAGTTCGTCGAAACGGCGAAGAAGGCGGGCGAGAGCGAGGGCAAGATCACCGCGTACCTGACACGGCTCGGCACCGCGATGGCGGCCGAGATCAAGCTCGGGCAGGCGGAGCAATGGCGCGAGATGTCGAAGGGGATCACCGCGCAGGCCACCGCCCGCACGGAGAGCGCGACCGCGCTTGGCACCGAGAAGACGAAGCTCGGGGAACTGACCGCTGCGATGGCGCGAGGGAAAGACGCGCTCACCGCCTACACACGGGCAGAAGAGGTGAACGCGCGGGCCATCGAACTCTCGGCCGGCGGCATGAAGCTGACGGCGGCGCTCCAGCGTGCCCGGTGGGAGCAGACGCAGCGCGACATGCAGCAGGCGTCGCAGACGCGGATGGCGTACGAGGAGGAGACGCGCGCGCTCGCGGAGCAGGCCACGATTCTCGGCGCCAACACGAAAGAGCGCGAGCGGCTCATGCGCGTGCGCGCGGCGGAGCGCATCGCGAAGGACTCGAACGGCCAGATCAGCGTGGCCGAGGCGCGCCGCATGGAGGAGATGCGGGCCGCCGCGCAGGAGGCTGCCGCCTACGCCGGCCGCATCAAGGTGAGCGCCGAGGAGATTCGCAAAAACCTCGTCGAGAACATCCAGCGGTCGTTCGGCGACTTGATCAACGGCGTGTTGCAGAAGGGGCTGGACTCGTGGCGGGACTTCGCGGAGTCGATCAAGGCAATCTTCCTCCGCGCGGTCTCGGAGATGATCGCCTCGAAGGCGGTGCAGCAGCTCGCGAATCTCGGCCTCAACATGAAGGGCGCCCCGAGCTACGGCACGCAGGGGCTTGCTGCGCTCGCGGCCGGGTCGGCGGACATCCCGAACGTCTTCGATCTGTCGAAAGGCGGGGGCCGGGTCGGCGGCATGTCTACGTTAGGCAAGGTCGGCGGCGGCGTGCTTGCTGGCGCGGCCGTCGGGTATGGGGTCGGCTACGCGAGCGGGAACACCACTACGGGCATCGCGGGCGGCGCCGCGTCGGGCGCGGCCGCCGGCGCGGCCATCGGCGGCGTGCCGGGCGCCATCGCCGGGTTCATCGTCGGCGGTGTCGCGGGCTGGTTCGGCGCCGCACAGAAGGCCAAAGAGACCGCCAAGGCGCTTGCCGAGGCGCAGAAGGCGTTTAGCCGCGCGCTCGACGAATACACGCGCACCGCGTCCGACACCGACAACTCGGGCGCGGCCGCGTTCCGGGCCGCCGCGCAGAAGCGCGACGAGATGATCAAGCAGGCCAACGCGGCGATGCCGGGCACCAAGAACGAAGCGCAGCGCGAGGAGGCGATCCGGCAAATCTGGCGCGCGTATGCGGACAGCCTCACGCGGATCGACAAGGACATCAAGGAAGCGTTCCAGTCCGCGCTCGAATCGCTCGACGGGAACGATTGGGCCGGGAAGCTGCGCGCTATCGAGAAGCAATACGACGAGTACCGAAAGCTCGCCATCGACGGGTTCCTCGACCCGGCGCAGGTTGACGCGTGGTACCAGAAGGCGAAGGCCGCGCTACAGGAGCAGCGCGACAAAATGGCCCGCGACTTCGCCGCGTCGATGGACGCGCGCAAGGCGACACTGGCCGGCGACAACGACAAGGCCGCGCGTGCCGGCATCGAGATGAACCGGATTCAGGAACTCGATGCGCTAGAGAAGCTGTATCGCGCCGGCACGATCACGACCGAGATGTTCACCGAGATGGCCGGGGTGATCAACGACGAGGCCAAGAAAGCCGTCGAGGACTACACCAAGGCCGTCGCGGAGCAGAAGCGCGTGACGATGGAAGACCTCGGGCTCCGCCAGAACGCGGCGCTCGGGGCCTCGGATGACGTGCTCGAAAAGCTGCGGCTGGAGGCACAGCAGCGGCGCGAGTTGGTCAACGTCACCGACGAGGCGATCAAGGCTGAGATCGAGTACACGCACGGGCTGGAGCGCGAGGCCCTGCTCAAGGCGCAGGCCGAACGGCGCCGCCAGCAGCAAGAGGACCTCACGCTCCGCCAGATGGTTGCCACCGGCGCCAAGGACGACGACGTGGAGCGGGTGCGGCTGGAGATCGCGCAGCGGCGCGAGCTGGCCGGCATCACGGACGAGGCGCTCAAGGCACAGATCGCGTACGTGCAGGGCTTGGAACGGGAGGCCCTGCTCAAGTTCCAGCAGGAACGGGCGCGCCAGCGCGAGGAGGACATCAACATTCGCGCGCGCCGGCTACAGGGCGCCGGGGACGACGAACTCGAACGGCTCACGCTGGAAGCACAGCAGCGGCGCGAGCTGGCGGGCATCACCGATGACATGGTGAAGCTCCAGATCGAGTATGTGCAGGGGTTGGAACGGGAGGCCCTGCTCAAGGCGCAGGCCGAGCGGCGCCGCCAGCAGCAAGAGAACCTCCAGCTTCGCACGGCGGTGGCGCAGGGCATGGCGGATGACGCCATCGAGCGGATGCAGCAGGAGATCGAGCAGCGGCGCGAGCTGGCGGGCGTCACGGACGAGGCCCTCAAGGCGCAGATCGAGTATGTGCAGGGGTTGGAACGCGAGGCCCTGCTCAAGCGGCAGGAGGAAGCCCGCAAGCGGCGCGAAGAGGACCGTGAGCTGCGGTGGCTCAAGGTGCGCGGCGCGAGCGATCAGGAGATCGAATGGCAGCGGCTCCTCATCGAGCAGCGGCGCGAGCTGCGCGACGCCAAGGACGACGCGGAGCGGGCCGAGATCAAGAAATTGCAGGAGCAGGAGCGAATCGCCTTCAAGGCGGCGCAGGCGTCGGCGGCGGCGGGCGTCAGTGGCGCGGGCACACCGCAAGGCACCGCCAGCGGCGCCATCGCGAGCGCCACCGCGTCGCAGGCCGACCGGATGATCTCGCTCTTGGAGAACATCGCGGCGAACACCGCCGGGATGCGGAGCGGCGGGGCGCGAACGTCCGCCGGCGTGCCGGGCGGCACCAACGGGGTTGATACGATGCTCGCGATCAACTATCAGGCACAGGCCCGGCTCAACGGTCGCACACGCGTGGAGGTGGCCTAGTGGCGGATAACGTACTGTGGCTCAACGGCCGCGAGATGTCGTCGCTCGGGCTGCGCGTGGCGGCGTTCGACGGGTTGTTCGGCAGCCATGAGCTGTCGTATTCCACCGTGACGGTGCCGGGCCGCGTGGGGACCGCGCAGGGGGCACCGCTCGCGATGTCGCCGAAAGAGCTGGTCGTGTATGGCACCATCGAGGCCGCGTCCACCACCACGATGCAGCAGCAAACGGCCGCCGTCGAGTACGCGTGTGGCATGGGCGCGCTGGTCGAGATTCGCACCATGTTCGACACGAGCCGGGTCGTCTACGGGCGGCTGGCCGGGTTCAAGTTCAACCCCGCAAGCCGGCAGGGCATCCAGAAGACGGTGCGTGGGGAAATCCGGTTCTCGATCCCGAGCCCGGTGAGCTACGAACGCTCTCCACGCACCTACATCGAAGCAACAGCGAACAACCGCTTGGCGATACCGCTCGGCCGATTACCCTCGGCGCCGGTGCTGCGCGTCTCGCCGGTGTCGGCGGCCGTCGGACCATTCACGATCACGTACCGACACGCCGACGGTACGGTGCTCACACAGATGGAGATCACGCAGAACACGATCAATCTCGTGCTGCGCGAGGACTATTACTCCATCGACTGTGATCTGCATTCGCTCACGTTGTCAGATAACGGCACGGTGCTCGATGGGTCACAATACTGGACGCCGGGGGAGTTCATCCTCCTCAACCCGGCCGATGGCGACCCCGAAAGCGGTGCGTGGCCTACGCTCGAAACCTCGGCGGGGCAGTTGCTCGTGCGTGTCCGTCGCGTGGACCCGGTGTAACTCATGACACAAATCCCACGGTTGTTAGGTGCCCGCTGGCGGCAAGAGACGGCGCAGAGGCCGACGCTCCCGTTCTACTTTGTGCCGAGCGACGGCCTCACGTCTCCGCGCTCAGGGCAGCCCATCACGTTCACCAGAAACACGTACGGGATCGGCCTCGACGCCAGTGGGCGACCCTATCTCGCCATGCCCGGAGAGCCGAGACTGTGGAGCTATGACCTCGACAGCGATGGCGTCTTCGAGACGGCGGCGTTGCGCCTCGACATCGCGGACCCGAACGAAACGAACTACCTCGGGTACTCGCAGGACCTCACGCAGGCCGCTGTGTGGGTGCCGACCGGCACGGGCTCGGTCGGTGCTGCGGTGCCGTTCGGGGCGGTCGCGATGCACAAAGTCGTCGATTCGGACGGGGCAGCCGCCTATCTGCTCAGGCAAACGTTAGGCGCTAGTACGTTATACTCGGTGGGCAACGCGATGGCGCTGTCCGCGTTCATCGCGGTCGGCGACACGGACCCGGCGTCGGCGAAACAGTTGCGCGTCATCGAGACGGGGACACTGACCTCGCGGGGCGGCGCATCGTGGGTCTATGCGTCCGGCGTCCCGACCTTCACGGCCGTGGGTGGGGGCACGCTCCTGACGGGCGCGAATGGCGTGCGTCTTGGGAAGCTCGCCGACGGGCGTCAAGTCTATTGGTTCGCGGTCGCCCTGTCGGCGTCGCTCGTGAACACGAATGCCCATTATTGCGAGATCACGGTCGCGATGACGGGCGCGCAGACCGGGAACACGTACATCGGGGGCATCCAGATCGAGCGAATGCCCGGCGCGTCGAGCCAGACACCATCGCCCTACCATCCGAATTACGCGGCGAGCGGTGCCGCGATTCGCGGCGCGGAGCAATGGTGGGCGCCGTGGCTCGCGAAGCCGCAGACGCTTACGGCATATCTCAAGTTCGTGTCGGCGCCAATGCCGACCGGCTCGTCCTATCTGCGAATCGGTGACTACACGGACGCAGATACGTCGTTCAACCTCTCGGCTGGCGTGAACCAGTTCACCGGGATAGTCAAATCCGGCGGGGCGACGCTGGTCTCGTATAACTCTGGCATATCCCCCGGCGCCATCAATGTCGCCGGTGAGGTTCGCATGGTCGTGAAGGAAGGGCCATCCGGCGTTCTTCGGATCGGGTATCGCACGTTGGGAGGCGTCGAGACGGTCGCCTCGTCCTCGGCGATCACCGCCCTGTTCCCGAACAAGTTCTCATCCACGGACAACAACTGTCGCGTCAACATTGGCACCGGCGCAGGCGTGGGCCTCCTCGGTCTCGGCATTGCGTGGGGTGAGCAAACGATGGATTACATGGCGTCGTTCTTCTAGCGTATGCGGTTCACGAAGCCCGTTCTCTATCTGTCGAACCTGCCCCGCTGCCGCGCGGGGTGGGCGCCGATCACGCCGATCCCGGACGCGGCGATGGTGCGCGAGCGCCGCTCGCTCGATCTCGACGAGTGGGTGGCGTTCGTGCTGCCGGCGGAGTCCGAGACCGTGGCGCAGCTCGTGGGGCGCCGGGTGCTCGGCGTGGTGAAGGCGAGCGGCACGGGGGCGGGGGCCTTCGACGAGTATCGCGTCACCGAAGTCGAGCGCGTGAACTCGGGGGACGAACGCTCGGTGAGTGTGACCGCGCGGTCGCTGGCGCTCGACCTCGCCGATGCCGGCCCGCTCATCTACCGCGAGACGAATGGCCGGGCGTCGTACAGCTTCACCGCGACGCTCACGGTGGCACAGTGGTTGAGCCAATACATTCTCCCGCACCTGACGGCGGAGGGCTATTCGCACTTCGCGGCGGGCGACGACGACTCCACGGAGGCCGTCTCGCTGTCGTTCGAGGCGTGGACGCCGCTACAGGTGTGCCGCGAGCTGGCCGCGCGCCTCGCGCTGGAGTTCTACGTCGAGCGCAACGGCACGACCAACTACCTGTTGCACTTCGTCACGCGCTACGTCGGGGCCGGGCGCGTCGCGCGCGTGGTGGCCGGCCATCAACTGCTCCAGCACCTCAAGCGCAGCGACACATCTCAGCAGGCGACGGTGTTGCTGCCGACGGGCGCGGAAGGGCCGAGCGAGCGCCAGCAGTCCATCGCGCTGTTGCGCTACAAGGTGTCCGCCGTCGATACGGTGAACGACAAGCTCACCCTCACGCACCCGGACGGCACCGCTGGACTGCCCCCCATCGTTGCCGACGACGAGTGGAACGGGCTGCGGATCATGCGCTTCCCGTTAGGCGGCACGGACGTGGTGCTCGATTCGTGGGGCGGCACCACGCAACAGGTGCAGATCGCCGACGTTGCGATCTCGGGGTGGACCGTCGGCGATTATGTCGAGGTGCGGCACGACGACAGCACGGGGACGACCTATTCCGTCGGGGCAACCGCCGGCGTGAACTTCATGCGCGCGACGGCGTTCGCCACGCCGACGATCACGGTGAAGGACATGGTAACCGGCGGGCTCACGCCGCTCGTCGCCGCCGTGTTCCTGAACAAGCGGGTACGCGGGGCGCCGCTCCAGTACACGACGACGACCGCCACCGCCGTCATCCCGGACCTGTACAACATCGCCGGGAACACGAGCAACATCGCGGTCGGCGACGTGGGCTTCTACACGACGACCGGCGCGGAGCCCTACACGGCGAATGCCAACTTCCTCCCGTTCCGCGTCACGGAGATCATCTCCAGCACGCAATTCCGGGTCGAGGCGCTGTTCAAGTACGACCCGACCCCCGTGAAGAGTGCCACCACGGGGTTCAACCTGCGCTTCTATCGGCCGCGCGCGACCTCGGCGCTGTGCACCGGCGGCACGACTTCGACGATCACGATCCTCGACCCGGGCGGCGTCGTGGCCGCCAACGACGCGGTACTCGTCGAGTACCCCGGGGGCTATGGGGAGCGCATCGCGATCCACGACCCGGCGAGCGTGTCGCTCTACGGGCGGAAAGTGGTGCAGTATGTGCGGAACGACGGCGCTGGCAGCATCAACCAGATGATGCACGCCGACCCGTGGTTCGAGGTGTGGAGCAGCGGGACGGTGCTCACCAACTGGACGACGGTCTCGGGCACGCTCACACAGGTGGCAGCGGCGACGGTGGGCGGCGAATACGGGGCCTATGTCGCGCAGATGGTGAACGGCTCGATCCGCTCGATTCACGACACGCTGTTCAACCCGGGCAAGCGCGAGGCCATCCTGTACGTGCGGGTCCGGCTGCGCCTCCCGTCCGGGTGGACGGCCGACACCGGCGCGTCCATCGTGGTGTCGGCGTTCGGCGCCTCCCATGTGCTGCACAGCCCGGCCAACACCACCCCACCGGCCGGCGCCTCGCAGACCGCCATCAGCGGCGACCTCACGTGGGTGGACTTCCATGCGCCCATTGATCTCCTCGGCACGTCGGCGATCACGAACTACACGCTCGGGGTCGTGCAGTCCCGGCTCACGCTCCAATGTTTCGGCGCCGGCGGGGTGTTGTTCGATGCCGTGCACGTGACGACGGACACGACACCGCCCGCGACTTACGACCGCTATGGCTCGGGATACGTCCTGCACGCGGCGGGCGCGGCGTACTTGCACCTGTACAAGGGGACGCCCTCCACGTACGAGATCACCGTGGCGGACCTCGCGCGGATGGACCCGACCATCCATAGCGCCGACGAGATCGACATCGGGACCTCGTTAGGTGTGGTGGACGCCGTGCTCGACGAGTTCTCGACGCTGCGCGTCGTCTCGGCGGAGGTGAACCACGACAACCCGGCCGATACGACCTTCACGTTGAACAACGTGCGTGAAACCCTCACGCGTCTCCTCACCGCCTGATTATGCCCAATATCAACGGCATCGAGTTCGAGGTCATGATCGCGACCGCACCGGACGACCCGGCGCCGGTCGCGGTGCTCAACCTCACGTTTCGCACGCGCGCGGCCGCGCTCGACGCCGCGCGGCGCATTCGCGAGAACATCACGCGGGGCGAGGTGTCGATCACGTTGCCGCCGGGGACCGAGGTGCACGTGCGGCCGCGCAGCATCACGATCCCGGTGAGCGGCTCGACCATCGACACGGGGCTCCCTGAGTTGTTGGCGGCGGGGCAGTCGGTGGCCCTATACCTCCTGACCTCGGGGGGCGTCCCCGTCCAGTTCACCCACGTCCCGCCCGCTGAACTCAAGCGGCTGTTCGATGCCTACGGGCGATAGCTCCGGCGTAGCCAGCCGGCGACTGTCGTTCTCGGGCCGACGATCATCTCACCACACAGGTGTTCTGTGGATACGCCGGTCGCCGCCTCTACTCGCGTCATTGAAACTCTCATCGTGGCGTCCCTCACAGCGGGCGGCACGTGGCTCGTCACGTGGGGTGCCACGCGTCAACGGTTGGTCAACCTCGAAGAGCGGGTGAAGAGCATGGAAGCCGCCGCCGCGCACGCCGCCACGTCGATAGCCGATCTCCGGGAAGGCAAAGCCGACCGCACCGAGGTGGCCCGTGAACTCGCCGAGACCCGCACGGAACTCGCGCGGGGGTTCGAGCGGCTCACGCATCGAATGGATCAACTGCTCACGATCATTTCCGCGCGCCCCACCTAACCTCATTCGCCGGAGCGTTTCCCATGCCGTCGTGGCTGCTCGAACTGCTCGCGCTGCTCTCGCCCGTCCTTGTCGGCGTGCTGTCCGGGCTCCTCATGCAGGGGCTCAAGCGGTTGTCTACGTGGCTCGATACACAGGGCGACTGGACAAAGCGCAGCGTGCTGCTCGTGCTCAACTTCGCCCTCACCAAGTTCGCGGTGTGGACCGGCGCACAGGTGGGCACCGACATCCTGTTGCTGACCCCCGAGGGGGCCGACGTCCTCATCTCGACGACCATCGCGATGGTGTTGCATAACGCGAAGAAGGTGAAGGCCGCGACGCCACCGCCTCCCGCTGCGGAGGAGTAGTCGCCCGTGAGCGCGCGCACGGCATGGCTCGTGGCCGGCTTCGTGATGGGCGCGGCGCTCGCGTACGCCAACCTCCGCGTCCGGAAGTCCTCGGCGTTGGTGGAGCGCGCGTTCGCGGTCGCCGACTCGGCGATGGCGGCCAACACGACGGCGCGGGGCCTCATCTGGCGGTATCGGGCGTCCGCCGACTCGGCGTGGGTCGCGGCGGATAGCGCCAGCCGGGTCGCGGACTCGCTCCGCACCCGGGCCGCGCAGGCGACCGCGCAGGCGCGCCGGTGGCGGGACTCGCTCGCGGTGGCGACCTCCACGCAGGACTCGCTCACGTTTGCGCTCTTCGGGCTGGAGGCGGAGCACGCGCGCGCCGATGCGCTGGAGGCCGCCCTCGACACGACGGCGGCCACGCTCGCGGCTAGCCGGCGACTGCACGCACAGCTCAGCAGCGTGCTGGATTCGACCGTCGCGGCCCTCCAGACGTCGCGGCGCGCGTCAGACAGGCTCACCGCCGCCCTCCGGCTGTCCGAGCCGCCCTGTCGCCTCCTGCCCGGCGTGCGCTGCCCCGGGCGACGGGTCGCGCTCGCCGCCGGCGCGCTCGCGGGGGTCGGCGCCGTGTGGCTCGTGCGGAGCGCGGCACGCTGACGGAGTTGTTGGCCCGAAGGCGCTGGATGCGGTAGGCTCGGGCGGTTCCACTCGCCCCACCACGGAGACCCACACATGGCTTCCCTCTGGACGAACAAAGGCGTGTTTCTGGTGATGTCGGGGCAACTCGATCTCGATAGCGCCGCCGGCTTGAAGCACGTGATGTTCAAGAACACCCTGACGCCGAACCAAGACGACAACTTCATGTCGGGCGTCTCGTCGCACGAGTGCAACGCGACGAACTACACCGGCGGGTTCAACGGCTCAGGGCGCAAGGCGCTGGCCTCGAAGACCGTCACCGAGGACGACACCAACAACAAGGGCGTCTTCGATGCCGCCGACCCGAGCGTGTACGCGTCGCTCGGGGGTGGCACGGACAACACGCTCCGGTACTCCGGGGTCGTGCTGGAGGTGACCTCCGATGCCGACTCGCCCGTGATCTGCTACAATGATTACGGAGCAGACAAGACGACCAACGGCGGGGACTTCACCGTCCAGTGGGCGGCGACGGGCATCGCCACCATCAACACCTAACGAGGCGCCCCATGAAAGTGCAGCCACAGGTCGGCGACGTGTTCATCCTCGACGGCATCGAGCGCCGCGTGCTGGCGGTCGATCCGGTGCGCGGGAAGCTCGTCTATGGTCCCCCGGACCCGGACGCCGAGGAGCGGCGCCTCGCGGCCGTCCGTGACTGGAAGCAGCGGCGCGGCGAGTATATGGCCGCGTTCGAGGCGCGCCGCGCGGCCGATCCGTCGGTCACGTTCGACGCGGCGGACGCGCTCGCCGTCGTGGGCGCGCCGCCCGAGCCCTCGCGCAACGGCACGTGCGCGCTCGCGGAGGTGCAGCACTTCCCCGCGTTGAACGCGTTCTATCTCGCGGGTCGTCTGGAGGTCCCGGTCCCGATTCCCGGGGCGGTGGTCCCGCAGACGGCCGAGTTCTTCATCAACCCCACCAACCGCAACGGGTAACCCTCATGCGATCCTTGTTTCGCTCGCTCACCGTGCTCGTGGCTGTCGTGTGTGTCATCGCCCTCGCGGCCGCGTCGGGCGCGCTCTTCGCGTCGCCACCGCCCGACGTTCCGGGTGGCGACTCGCTGCGCTTCGCCACGCACGGGGTCGCCCTCGCGCCCATGAATGCGGCCCCCGGTGACACGGTGCTGCTCGTCGCGCGCTGGACGGCGGCCACGGACAGCTACGGACCGGCGACAAGCTACCGGGTGCGGTGGATCGCGGGGGGGATCGTCACGCGGGACGTCGTGGTCACGACGCTGCAAGCGACGCATACCTACGCGCTCCCGGCGCTGCCTGACTCGCTGTCCGTCCGCGTCATCGTGTGGGCGCAGCGCGCCGGCAAGACATCGGTGGACTCCGTATGGGCCGACCGCACGCTCTCGCGTCCGGTGCCGCCCCCGCCCCCGCCCGGTGGCGTGGTGCTCGATACCGTCGTCGCGATCACGCCGATGATCCTCAAGGGCTCCGCGATGGCCGTGGGCGACAGTAGCGCGTCGTGCGTCTCGTACCTGACAAAGCGTGGGCTGCGGGGCATCACGGTGTTGCTCGCCAAGCCGCCGACGAACGGGCCGGTGAACGTCGCGACCGATGCGCCGGATTACGCGCCGTGCGTCGCGGCCACGCTCGCCAAGTTCGGCGGCTCCAAGCTCACCGGGCGCACGTTCTTCTCGTATCCGACGCTCATGCTCCCGACGTGCATGTACGGGCCGACGGAAGCGCCGCCGGCCTCGTGCCTCGCGCCGGTGCGAGTGGGGATGCGGTGGTCGCGTGCCTGACGAGCATGGCACGCTGACGCTCAAGGTCCTTGATCGCCCGTGTGACAAGCTCGTGGTGCGGCTCCACCTCAAGATCGGCTCGCGCGAGTGGATGTTAGGCACGTCGCACGAGATGCGGGTCGAAGTGCTGGATCACTTCATTCGCCCGGGGGCGCGGGCAATGGCGAAGGGGATGGGCGTTGGATTCCGGGAGATGACCGTCCGCGCCTATACCGACGCGAGTGGGCGCGTGAGATGGCGACAGACCGATGTACCGTACAAGGCAACCCCTCACAGCGGGAGTCAACCATGAGCGAGCGACAGTGGGCGCGCTTCGGCGCCACGCGAACCGACGGCAGCCGCATCATTGCCGAGGTCATCACCGCCGAGACGCCGGGCGTCAACGACCTCTCGGACTACGCCGAGATCACCGGCGCGGACCCGATGCCGACCGTGGGTTGGTCCTACGACGGACAGGGCAACTACACGCCCGAGGTGGCGGCCCGGACCATCTCGGCCGGCGAGTTCATGGACCGCCTGACGACCAGCGAGCGCGAGGCATGGCTCTCGAAGCAACGGACGGACCTCTCGCTACAGGTGCACCGGGAGACGATCACGCTGGCGTCGCCGGTCAACCTCGATGCCATCTCGGTGATCGGCGTCGTGAACGCGCTGGTAGGCGCGGGCGTTCTCACCGACGCACGCGCGGCTGAGATTCTCTCGTGAAGCAGGGACGTCACGACCCCGACCAGACGGCGCGCTGGCTCCGCGAGTTAGGGCGCGTGGCCTACGTCTCCCCGCCCGCGTGGCAGGGGGCGCAGATCAAGACGCCGATCCACTTGCCGACATCCGGGCAGCGCATCGGCTTCGTGCTGCCGGGGCGTGGCGTCGTGCTCGACGATGACCTGTCGGCGTACGGGATCACGCGCGGCTCGATCCCGCACGTCATCGAGCGGTCGTTGTTCGAGAAGGTGGCGGCGGCCGTCGGTGGGCGCGAGCGACTCGCGCTCACCCTCGCCGCAGGCGCCGTCGGCCTCGGCGCCGGGTGGGCCGACCTCGGCGCCTTCCTCAAGGGACTGCCGCTCGCGTTAGGCGTCATCGGGAATTACGGGGGGATCGTCGCCGCGCGTGCGGGCGGGAAGGCGGAGGACCGTGTGTTCGCGAAAGCCTCGGTCACCACGGTCGCCAACACGTACCACTCCCTCCTGCGCGCGGGCGGGCAACCGCCGGCGATCTCGATCAGCAACATCCCCGGCGGGACGGTGTGCGACCGCTCCAACGCGGGCGCGCTCTCGCTCGCGCTGAGCAACCCCACCGGCGGCGACTCGAAGTATCTGTTGACGTTCGGGTTCAACTCGGCGTCCACGATCAACATGCTGGTGTTGATCGACCTGCTCGTCGCGGCGGCGAACATCAACGCCAACACGACCAGCGCGAACACCTGCAACACCTCGGCGCTCTCGCGCTACACGTCGGGGGCGGGCGTGCAGATGGCGCTCGCCGTGACGACGGCGTTAGGTGCGACGCCCTCGAACTGCACGATCAGCTACACGGATCAGGACAACAACGCGGGCGCCTCGACCGGCGCGCTGGCGATGACGGCGAGCGCCATCGTGACGCGCCTCCAGCCGCAAGTGATCCCCGCACCCTTCGTGACGTTGGCGAGTGGGGACTACGGCGTGCGGTCGGTGCAGACGGTGACGTTCAGCGCGGCGATGGGCGCTGGCGTGCTCGACGTGTATCTCTACATGCCGCTGGCCTACGTCCCCGGCATCGTCTCCAACGCCTACGTCGAGCGCGACGCGACGACGCAGATCGACGGCATCACGGAGTTAGTGCAGGACGGATCGAACGTGATCGGATGCCTCGGGCTGATTGCGTTCGCGAACACCACGTCGTCCGGCGCGATGACGGGCTTCATGCGGACCGTGGCCGGGTAGCCATGCTCTGCGTCGTCACGCCCGGCGTCGGCATCTCGAACCACACCGCTCGCAACACCGGGTTCGCGATGCCGTCGCGGAACTCGGCGCAAACGACGCTCATGCAGGCGGAGCAGGAACCCAAGCGCCGATGGGCCGGCGCCGGATGGCAGGGCGGCGGCACGCGCTGGACCGGCGCGCTGGACGACACCGACGACACGGCGTGGCACATGCGCGTGCTCCTCACAGCGGCGCAGCAGGCGGCGCCCGGGGTGGCCGTCGCGACGGGAGTCGTCGAAACCCCGACCGTCGTGCAAGGGGGCGCGGGGGGGGTCACGGCGGACGCGGGCACGGCGTCGGCGTCGGCGGTGAGTGTTGCGCCGACGGTTGCCCTCGGCGGGCTCACGGTGAGCGCCGCGACGGCGGCCGCGACGGCGGTGGGCGTGGCGCCCTCGGTCGTACTCGGGGGCCTCCTCGTGAGCGCGGCGACGGCGGTCGCGACGGCGGTGGGCGTGGCGCCCTCGGTGGTGCTCGGGGGGATCACGGCCTCGGCGGCGACAGCGGTCGCGAACGCGCTCGGGGTGGCGCCGTCCGTGGTGCTCGGCGCCTTGCTTGTGGCCGCCGGCACCGCGAGCGCGAACGCGGTGGCGCTCGACGCCTCGGTCTCCCAAGGGCTCACGGCGGCCCCCGGGACGGCCGCCGCGACCGCGACGGCGCTTGGGGCGACCGGAACCCTTGGCGGGCTCACGGTGGCCGCTGCGACGGCGGTCGCGAGCGCGGCCGCGCTCGATGCGAGCGTCACGCAGGGGCTCACCGCGCAGCCCGGGACGGCCGAAGCGACGGCGGCGGCGCTCGCGGCCACCGTGGTGCTCGGCGCCCTGACGGTCGCCCCCGGAACGGCGGTGGCGTCGGCGGTGGCGCTGGCCCCGTCCGTCACGCAGGGCCTCACGGCGCAGCCCGGGACCGCGAGCGCGTCAGCGGTGGCGCTCGCCCCGACGATCCTGCTCGGGGGGCTCATCGCGTCACCCGGGACGGCGGCGGCGACCGCCACCGCGCTGAACGCGAGCGTGGCGCTCGGTGGCCTGACCGTCTCGGCCGGCACCGCCGTGGCCTCGGCGGTCGCGGGGGCGCCGACCGTCACGCGGACGCTGCTCGTGTTCCCGGGGACCGCGAGCGCCTCGGCGTTGGCGCTCGGCCCGGTCATATTGGTGACCACGACGGCCATCGCGGGCACCGCTGTGGCAACGGCCGAGGCGCTGTCGCCGACGATCCTCGCGACGATCCTCGCCTCGATCCTGTCGGCGCCGCGATGGGCGCTGTTGTCGGCCCTGAGCGATCCGACGCGCGCGCTGGCGAGCGATGGCCGCATCACGTGGGCGCTCGCGCATGATGTCGGGCTCGGGATTCGTCGCGCGCAACACGGCATGATGCCGGCCGTGCTCACCCTCATGCTGCCACCCACCTTCCGCCGAGAGCCCTGACCATGACCGCAACCTCTGCCGACACGTGGCCCATCTCGTCAGGCGTGCGCCTGTCGTGGGCGCTCTGGAGCCAGCACGACGGCACGCCGGTGACGGCGGGCACGCTGGTGCTCACGATGAAGGATGCCGCCGGCACGACCGTGGGCTCGTGGACCGGGAACCACAGCAGCGGCGGCGCGTGGGCGATGGACGTGCCGGCGGTCGCGCTCACCGAGGGAGCGGAGTACGAGGTGAAGATCGTCGCGACGCCCTCCGGCGGAGAGCCCGAGACGTATCGCTCGATGGTCATCGCCACCTACAACGCCCCGCGTTATCGCGTCCTGTAGGGGCGGCCGCTGCGTCCCGCTTGACGGCGTGCCACGGCGGTCGTAGGTTCGGGGCACGGTCCGCTCGTCACGGACAGTTTGCACATACGGGTCAAGAGGGAGCGCACCCCCGGGCACACGCCCGGGGGTGTTGCTCGTTAGGGGGCCACGCGGGGGCGCTGTGTTGACAGATGCACACAGCACGCCTATACTCTGCGGGCAATGATTGACCGTGACGTGACCCCCCGCTCCGCGTTCACCACCGCGCGCCTCGCGTCCCTGCTTGGGCGCTCGCGCGGCGTGCTGACGACGCTCGCGGCTGAGCTGCACATTTCCGACGCGCAACTCTGCAACCATCTGGCCGGGCGCCGGTATCGTGCCGACGTCGAGGCGTGGCTGCACGCGCGCTTTGGCCTTCCCTACAAGCTCCCGCCCCACGCACACGCCACGGTGCGCGCGGCGGCCAAAAGCGGAAACCCCGGACCGAGACGACGGGCCGGGGCTTCCGTGCAGCGTGGTGCCGGACGGACACGGGGATGACGACCGGCGCCGCATCATAACCACCTCCTGACCCGACGACAATGACGAACCCTGACCACCCCGAACTCGGGCTCGGGCTCCCGGACTTTCCGGAGCCGGAGCCCGCGCCGCTGCTCGCGCCGGCCGCTGAGCCACCCGTCGCTGAGCCACCCGTCGCCGACGCCGAGCCGCTGCTCGCTCCCGAGGAAGAGCGCGAGCCCGACGAGGAACTCGACAGCCTCGTGGTCGATGCGGCCCATCCCGATCAGGTCGCGATCCGGACGCGTGCGGCCGTGCTGCTCCGCCGCATCAAGCGCGTCACGGACGACATCGCGATCCAGAAGAAAGCCAAGCAGCGCGAGGTGCAGCTCGTGCAACGCCGCCACGATGCCTCCATCGCCACGCAGGAGAAGGGGCTTGCGTGGTACGAGGAGCAGCTCGACTTCCTGCGCCGGATCGCGGTCTACCCCAAGGGGAAGAAATCCATCGTGACCGGCGCCGGCACGTTCGGCTACGCCGACTACAAGGCCAAGCTCGTCGTCGCGGACCGCGAGCAGGCCGTCCAGTGGGCGAAGTTGCACCTCGCGGACGCCATCACGGAGAAGACCATCGAGGACGTGCGGACCGAGGCGCTGGCCGCGTACTTCGCGGAAACCGGGGAGGAGCCCGGCGGCTGCAAATACCAGTCGGCGACGGATGAGTTGAAGTACAGCCTCGTGAAGGAGGGCGACCCCAATGGCTAACCTGACGCTGCGCGACAAGCTGTGTGAGCCGTTCGGCCCGCAGGACCTCGAATGGCGGGTCGTGGAGTCCGGCAAGACGAAAGACGACGCGTGGTGGTGCAAGCTGGTCCCCTACATCACGGCGCGCGCGATCCAGAATCGCCTCGATGATGCGGTCGGCCCGGAGAACTGGTCCGTGCGGTACGTCGCACAGGGGGACGGCGACGCGGCCGGGTTGCTCTGCGGCATCTCGGTGCACCTCGCGGACGGGCGCGAGGTCACCAAGTGGGACGGCTCGGGGTTGGTGCGGGCCGCGCAGCCCGACGCGAGCGATGACGGCGGCTCGCGGCGGGGCGGGCTGTCGTCGGCCGATGCCGTGAAGGGGTCGATCTCCGGCGCGTTCAAGCGGGCGGCGGTCGCGTGGGGCGTCGGGCGCTACCTCTACAACATCACCGACACGTGGGGCAAGCCGGTGCAGCTCGATGAGCGGAAACGCCCCCCGGGCGGCGCCATTCGCGTGCGCCTCAAGGCGAAGCCGGCCGACCGGGGCGGCAAGATCGAGCGCGAGTGGGTGTGGGTGCTGCCGCCGCAGCTTCCGGATCACTGTCTGCCCACGCATCTCCGCACCCCGCCACCGCGCGCCGAGCGCGGGCGTGCGACCGCCGAGCCGGCGGCAGCCGCCAGCAGCAACACGTCGAACGGGGCGGCAGCGGCCGCCGCACCACCACCGGCGCCGGCACGGCCCAAGCTCGCGCCGCCCGGGCCGTCGCCGCGCGACGCGCGTCTCCCCAAGCTGGCCGCGTTGCCGGCGCTGGAGGGGTTGCGCCTCGCGGAGGTGGATACCGCCGATCTGGAGACGGCCAAGGCGGTGTTCGCGCGGCACCAGATCGCCGAGTGGGTCGCGGCCGTCGATGTCGTGCTCAAGCAGCGGCTTGAGCCGATCACCAAGGGCGGCACCCCCCCGTCGAACGAGGACGACCTGCCGTTCTAGCGCATCGCAGGACCGGGCGGCGACTGGCGTCGCCCGGCACGACAACCGAGAGACAGCATGGAAAAGTTCAGCGAATTGTTAGCCACCATCGACCGGGGGAAGGTCGATGAGGCGATCACGGCCGAGGTGGCGGCGATGTCGAAGGCCCTCTCGTCCTTCGACACGAAGCGGCAGAAGGCCACCGGGAAAGTGTCGGTCACGATCAAGTTCTCCGTCGAGAACGGGATGGTGACGATCACGCCGACGTTCAGCGTGGTGGCCCCGCGTCAGCCGGTGGGCGTCGGTCTGCGATTCCTCGGGCGCAACGGCGAACTGTCGCCGAACGACCCGCGCCAGTTGGACGCGTTCCCCGAGGGGGACGCCGTGGTCCCGACGGTCGAGCGGACGCTCGGCGTCGTGCGTGGGGGATAAGCGTCCGCTGTCTCCCGGTCTTCTCTCATTCCGTCGCCCCCCGGCGACACCACACGAGGTCAACAGATGGCGATCAAGCACGGCAGCATTCCGGAGTTAGACATGGGGTCGGGCATTCGCGATTTGCGCGAATGGGTCGATGCCCTCGGGCAGGTACGGTGCATCGGGATCAAGGGGCCGGAGGTGCCCGGGCGTGACGGCGTGCTCGCCGTCGTTCCCGACGGCACGCGGCTGGCAAGTCTCGCCGGCTACATCGACGAGTTCGCGATCAAGCCCCACATGCGGAGCGGCGTGGTGCACACCGGCACGCTGCGCGACTTCATCGCGGCCGCGCGCGCGTGGGCGGTGCGCGACAAGACCGTGGTGGGGGTGACCGTGGGGAACTCGTTGCAGTTGACGGCGAGCGCGTGGTTCGACTATCACAACCGAGGGGCCGAGCGCGGCGTCGCGGACGGGGAGTGGGCGCGCTTCAAGGCGCTGTTCCAGATGCCGAAGTCGGACGCGCATACCGAGTGGCTGACCGCGACGGGCAGCACCATGACGACGCCCGAGTTCGCGGCCTTCGTGGAGAACCGCACGCTCGACCTGTACTACCCGGACTCGGCGCCGGAGAACGCGCGCTGCCACGAGATCGCGACGCGCCTCGGGACGCAATTCGCCACGCCGGCCGACGTGATGCTCGCCTCGCGCGGGTTGCAGATCACGTCGCGGCGCACGGTGCGGGACGCGGTGACGCTGGACGACAGCTCGGTGCAGATCGAGTTCTCCGAGGCGAACCAGCCGAACATCATCGTGCCGTCCCTGTTCGCCACGCGCTATTGGCTGTGGGATGGGGTCGAGGCGATCATCGTGCCGTGGCGGCTGCGCTACGCGGTAACGGACAAGGGCATTCGGTGGAGCGTGCGGCCGTTCGACCTGACCAACATCGTGCGCGAGGCGGTGATCCGCGTGACGGATGGCGTGCGGAATGCGCTCGCCGACGAGGGGGTGCTGGTCGTGGCCGGGGAGGCAACGGCGGCGGCACAGCGCCCGTAGCAGGAGGCACCGCGTGGCTTGCGTGACACGGGGGGGAGCGCAATCCAGCAATGCCGGGACGGCGGCATCATCATGACTGGCCGCATGTCACTGACGTCGTAGGCGCACTCCTCGCGGGCTGTGTGCTCGTGAGGCTGCAACAGGGGGATGGGCGCATCCTGTCGTTTGTGGATGCGCCCGACCCGATTCGACATCCGATGGTGAACCGGGTCGTGCATGGCGCCACCGTGGGGGCGCTGTTGCATCGCCGATGGCTCGCCGCCGTCAAGGTCCCCGCTCCCCCCAACGCGCGACTGCCGCGCACCACCTACATCCTCAACCACCGTGGACGACTACTCGGATCACTCCAAGCGCAAGGGCTCGCGCCGCGCGAATAGGGCGCGCACGGTGCCCGTGCTCGATACCAGCCCCGCCCCGTCGTTGTTCGACCAGCCGGCGCCGGTGGCGCCGCGCTGCACGATCTTCCCCTCGGATGCCACCGAGGACCTGTATCCCACGCCGCCCACAGCGGCGGTCGCGGCCGGCATGGAGGCGTTAGAGCGGACAGCGGCCTCGCACCGCGACGACATCGCGCGCATCGTGCCGCTGGCGCAACGGCTGGCGCTGGCGGCCGGGGCGCGGGGCATCATCATGGCCGACGTGCGGCTGCGCGGCGTGCAGGAGGGGCTCCTGCCCGCCGATGCCACCGGGCGCGCGCTGTCGTGGCTCGGGGCGGTGATGACGGCCGCCGGGCTGCGCTCCACCGCGCTGTTCCGGCGGTCCCACATCGTCCGCTCGCACGGCATCCCGCAACGCGTGTGGGTGCACGAGACGCACTACACCGATGCGCTGCACGGAGGTGCCTCGTGAGGGACTACATCGTGCCGGCCGTACAGGCGCTCATGGTCGCGGTCGCGATCCTCTTCGGGTTCGTCGTGGTCGCGGTCGCCGTCGAGCGCGGCCTCATGCGGATCGGCGATGCGATGGCGCGCGCGTTGGCCGACGCGGCGCGCGCCGACGCATCGGATGATGAGGGCGAACGGTGGAAGCATGGTTAAGGCGGTGCTGCCGGTGCATCCCGCCGTCATTGCGCGGATCATGCACGACACCGAGCTAGGCGGCGCCGAGTGCCGACTGTGGCTGTGGTTGTGCAGCCATGCGCCGAACGGGGAGGACATCACCGTGACGCTCGATGAGATGACCAAGGGAACGGGGCTGCGCCGGCAGTCCCGGGTGTTGCTGACCCTGAACGTGTTGATCGAGGGAGGCTACGTGGTCGTCCGTGAGCGTCAGTGGAAGCTGTCACGGCTGCACGCGGTCGTGTTGCGCGTGGCGGCCACGACGCGCACGGCCTCGCCGGCAGACCGTCGGGTTGCGCTCTACTCCCAACAGTAGTAACGTCGGAACCCGGCCGGAAAAAGCAGCGAGGCGCCCGTTGGCACGGACGCCTCGCAAGGTCTTCGCAAATCCCCCCGGAATCACTCAACCCCGAGCGTGCTGATTTCGCTCGTCGCTTCGCTCGCGTCCCTCTCACAGGCCACTCGCTCGCGTGCCTCACGATAAGCAACATCGCGAAAGCGCACAAGTCGCCGCGCGCCCGTTCGGCGACGTGCTCGCGCGGGCGGACAGCCTCGCCGGCATTCGGTGGGCGGGCGACATGGGGCGGTGGTGCGCGGTGACGCGCGGGCTTCCGGCGTCCGCGTTCCGCACCTACAACCAGCTCGCGCTTGCGTCGGATGGCGCGGGCCGGGTCGCGATGTCGCGGCGCGTGACGCGACGACGCGTGGGCTCGGCGGGCGCCGAGACGCGGGGGGAGCGCGCGCTGCGCGGGGCGGGGCTGGTCACGGCCACGGGCGCGCGGGTGCCGATCTACAACACGCAGCGGCGCCGGATGGTGCTGCTCCCGCTGCGGGCCGAGGCGGTGGGCGAGGTCCGGGCACGCCGGCAGGCGCTCGCGGTGCTCGATGCCGAGTGTCGGTTGAGCCCGACCGCGTGGCGGGTCGCGCACCTCGCGCTGGCCCTCACGACGGCCGATGGTGCGGTCGAGTTGTCCGCCGGGTGGCTGGCGACGACCCTCGCCGTGACGGAGCGCGCGGCGCGCCTCGCGGTGAGTCGGTTGTGCCGAGCCGGGGTCCTCGCCCAATGTCCCGAGGCGCCGCGCCGCTACACGTGGGGGCGTCCGAGCCCCACGCAACTGAGCCTCTTCGCCGAGGCGACACGCGGAACGGTACGGGACACGTGTAAGAACTATGCAGAGCAATACAGCCGTCCCCCGCGAGCGAGCGATCCGCAGGCGGCTCGCTCGCGGGGGCAGGGACCGGCGCACATGGCGGCCCTCGTCGCCTCGTCGGTTGGCGCGCTGCGTGCGATGCCGATCTCGGCGCCTACCGGCTGCCGCTGGTGGATGTGCAAGACACGCGGGCGCCCGACGCCGTTGACCGCGACCGCATGGCCCCACTGGAGACGACACCCGATGGAACAACAGGCCGAACGCATTCGTGAGCAATTCACCACCTTCGGCGGCGAGGATGCCGTCCGCATGTTCAACACGCTGCTCTCGTGGTACGGCGCCGAGCCGGTGTGTCGTGTCCTCGGGGAGTTGGCCGGCCCCGAGACGTTCGGCCCCGGCTCGAAACGCTGGCGCGCGATCTGGATCGCGTGCACCGATCTGGTGATACTCTCCGCGACGCGGCCGGCGCCTGACGCGTTCGAGGCCGTGCTGCGCGGGTTCGCGCGCAAGGCGTGGGAGCGCCTCAGCGGGCCGCCGGCGGAGCCGAAGGTCATCCGGGCGCCCCGGTATGTTCCGGGGCCGCCACGGGCCGCTGAGGCGCCGGGCGCCCCGGTCTCGGGACAGGTGGCCGGGCACATCGGCGGCCCGGAGCCCGCGCGCGCGGAGGGGGCGCCGCCGCGCTCGATCCGGGCGGCGGAGAAGCTCGCGACGGTGCGCGAGCACTCGGCGGCCGCGATCCTCATGGCGGCCGATGCCGAGGGAATCGCGATCTCGACGGTGGTGGCGTCCGTGTTCCGGGCGGACCCGGCGCTCCGGGACTTGTCGAACGACGACGCCATCGCGGTGCTCGCGGCGTTCGTCCGGTCGCACTACAATGGCGAGCACGCGCCGCGCACGCCGGCCGAGGACCCGCGCGCCGCGTGGAAGCTGCGGGCGTACCTCGATCTGCACCTCGCGGCGGTGCTTGCGGACCGTCATCCCCCACAGGAGGCGCTTGCATGACGATGGGCGAGGAGGCGTTCCCGCGTTGGATCGACACGGTACGGCGCCGCGACGACATGTCCCCAAACGACACGTTGCTCCTCAGCCGCGACGCGTCTGGTGGTGTGGTGGTGTCGATCTGCAATGACGACGGGATGCACACCATCGAGTTCTGCACGGTCGGCGCCGGCGGCGGGACGTCCCCGAGGACGTTCCGGGCGCTGTGTGCGCTCATGGTCGCGATGGACGAAGACAACACCAAAGGGAGGACACCGTGAGCCTGTTGGAATCGCGGCGCGAGTTCTTGCGGCGGGCGGCCGCGCTCGCCGTCGGGGGAATCGCCGCCGAGGTGGCCGAACGCACCGGATGGGTGCGCCGCCTGTTCCCGGTCGGCATCGAGCTGCGGTCCGGCCAGTCGGGATTGTGGGCGTCCGCCCCGTGGATCAGTCATCCCACCGACGCGACCGAGCCGGCGGTCCTGACGTGGGGCGAGTCTGGCTCCTACTTGCGGACGGGCGATATGGTCAAGGTCTCGGACGGTGGCCGGCTGGTGAAGGCGACGGGGCGGGAGCCGATGCAACTCATCGTCGGCGCCGCCGTGTGGCGCGAGTTGCAGCGCGACCCCTCACTCCTTGAGCGCGTGTTCGGTGGCTGACCTCGACCTCACCAACGTGGCCGCCGTCCTTGCCGAGGCGGCGCGCCGGGCCGAGCTGCGCGCGGCCGGGCTGCCGTTGCACACGGCGACCGCCCCACGCCGACCGGACGCGGCGCCTCCCACGCGTGGAATCACGCGGAAGCTCCCGCCGGCGCCGGCGGCGACGCGTCCGGCGTCCCCGCCCGAGGCGTGGGCCAAGCTCGGGCGCGAGTTCGTGGAGCAGATTCGCCTGTTCGACTGGATCGACACCGAGGGCGTGGCGAGCTATTCCGAGCTGGAGGAGACGTTTGCCGTCCCGAACGCCGGGATGCGCTCCGCCTTCTCGGGGGGCGGGCTGCGGCGCGCCGGGCTGCGGAAGGGGGTGCCGGACGTGCTGCTCCCGGTGCCGCGCGCGGGATACGTCGGCCTCGCGCTCGAACTCAAAGTCGAGGGCGGGAAGGTCGAGCCAGCGCAGGCGGCGTTGCACGAGCGTTGGCGGCGGCTCGGCTGGCGCGTCAGCGTGGTGGTGGGCTGGCTCGCGGCCCGCGACGCGCTGGTGGAGTACGTCGCGGGCGCGGTGGTGCGGCTACCCGCCGTCCCGGAGCCGCTGTAACTCGTGCTGCACCATCACCTCGACAGCATCGGCATGGGTGCGCTGGACGTCGAACACCCATGCGCGCGCGTCCTCGGTCGGCGTCGGGTACGGAGAGCTGGTGCACACCACCGCGAGCCGACGCTCGGCGCCGGCTCGTAGCTCCGTCCGCATCACGCATCGGTTTTCGACCGACCGGACCGGGAAGGAGTGCAGTTGGAGATCGAACGCGCGGATCAACTCCGTCGCGAGCACCGCGTCAACGTCCGCCATCGAAGTCAACGCTCCCGCTGTCGAGGTTCACCGTGAGGTGGCGAGCGGGTTGGGCCGCCGGCCGTACGGGCTCGATCCGCACCCACGCCGGCACCTCAACGCCCGTCTCGGTCCAGCGCGACTCGCCTTGCAGCTTGGCCATGACGACAAAGACGCGTTGTGGCGCCACGGACGCGAGCCGACCGGCGCGCTGCCACGTGCGCCGGTTGAGCAGGTATCCCGTGAAGCTCACGCGGCCGGAGGAGAACATCGCCGGCAGTTCCCGGAAGCGGTACGGGTTCCCGTCGCCCACGGATGTCGATGCCATGACCACGCGGACGTATCCCCGACGGTAGCGGCTCATCGGGGCGCGCTCCGCCGGTCGCCGGCCATGAGGGTCGCCACGTATCGCCCGAGCGCCTTGGCGCCGCCGATACGGCGGAGCAACTCGCGCTCGGCGTCCTTGCGGCGCGGCTTCGGGGCCGCGTCCTCGCACGCGTCGTCGTTCATGTCGCTCCAGAGGCCGCGCACGTCGAGGTCGAGACGCTCGCGCTCGGGCAGGGTCAGGGCCTCGACGTTGAGGACGGCGAACGTCGGGGTGGGGGCGCTGGTGACGGCGGCGGTGTGGGTCATGGGGAGGTTTCCTCTGGTGGGGGTCATCGGCGGATCGCCCTCTGGCGGCATTCCGTCATCGGGATCAGGTGGCACACGCAGCGCGCGATCCCGTCTTCCATCTGCATCCGCTTTGCGCGCGCGGCGGCCTCGAACGTTCTGGCCTTTTCCAGCCCGGCGATGGAGATGCCCGGCCCTTCCTGCGGCGGATCAATCCCCATCTGTTGATTCCACTTCACGCGGTCGCGGGATTCCGCCGCGAGGCGGTCGTAGTGCTCCGCGATCTCCTGTAGGTCTTTGGCCATGAGTCGGTCTATTCGCGGTGAGTGGTGGGCGTGGGCAGGAGGACCGCCCACTCTTGGAAGTTGCCGCCGCTCCGCCCGATGCCGTAGCGCGAGGTGGACAGGTAGGCGGTGACGTGCACGGCATCGGCGGGGGCGTCGTCAAGCGGCGAGAGCACGACGCACCCGGGGAACGCGTCCTCCAGCAGCGCGCGAATCTCGGCGTAGCCGAGGCTGTGTGCGCCGGGCATGTGCTGCGAGGCGACGAGCACGCGATTCTGGCGCAGGGTGGCGACGAGGTACACAGGGCCTCTCGGGAAGCAGGGGGGGGAGGCACCGCCCACGCGGCACCTCCCCCCAAGCGTACACAATTGTCGGACGATTGTCAACGGCTGTCAGCCGCGCGCCAACTCCACGGTCTTGATCACGTCCGAGATCGTGTGGGCGACGGCGTACACCTCGCCGTTCCGCATGTGCACGCGGGTAAACGCGCTGTCGGCTTCCTCGTCCACCGACTCGACGCGCGTGGGATCGAGGGCGACGATCCGGCCGTGCCCGCGATAGATGTGGAAGCGCACGAGCGGCTTCATGGGGCCATGATCCGGTGCGCCTTGTTCATCTCCCCGTCGCCGAAGCGCCAGAGGAACGACGGCGTGTCCGAGTGGTCGATCCAGACGAGCCAGTCCGCGCCCACCTTGGTGACCACCCCGAGGCGGAACCACGAGGGGGCGGCGTCGTGGTTCACGACGTCGTGGTAGTTGCGGAGCGCCTCGATCTGGTCGCCGACGCGCGGTTCGCGCTGCATCATGGGGATGTAGTCGGTGGGGGTGTGAGGGTTGCAGGGGCCAGTGGGCCGGCCGCTGGCGACCCACTTGGCGACCGCCTCTCGGGCGAAGTGCAGGGTGATGAGGCTGACATGATCCCATGCGTTGCGGTCCATCGTGTCGAGGATGAACGCCTGTTGCACGGCGCGCAGGCGCATCACGTCGTATGTGATGGGGTCATCCGCCTCCCCGCCGCGCCACCAGCGACGGTTCGACTCGGCCTCCAGCGAGTCGTAGGTCACCAGCGCGGCCTCGGTGCGCCGGAAGTCCATGCGGTTCCGCTGCGCGTCCATCTCGGCTTGCAGGATGGGGAGCCGCTCGGGGGTGGTCAGGTAGCTGTAGCGCGTGCCCGGGCCGTAGGCGTCGAGCGTCGGGCGGTGCGAGCACGCGGCGAGCGCGGCGCCGTACGTGCTGCACTCGCCGAAGTAGCTGAGCCGGTCGGTGTATCGGTCGCGCAGCACCAGCACGGTCTTCCGGTGCACGGACGCGTCCGGGTTCAGCATGTGGTCGGGGGCGATCTGTGTCGGATAGCTCATGGGGTGGTCCGGGGGATGAGGTGGCGGCTCGGATGCCGCGTGGCCCATTCCCGCCACTCGCTCGGGTCATCCCCGCGCCGCCACGCCTCTTCGAGCAAGTCGTGGGTGTGATCGGTCGTCCACGTGGAGCGGCGAGTGTTCGGGTTGTAATACTCGGTGGCGATCAAGGCAGCGGGCGCGGCCGCCGCGAGGAACTCGTCGAACGTGAGTCCCTCGCGGTTGCGGCCGCCGGTGTCGGCGAGTCGGCGGCGGTGCATGTCAGGCGTCCTTGCAGCCGGCGATGTGGACCGACAACCACCGCTGTTTGTATCCCTTCGGGGGGGCCATGAGCGAGTGGAGTGAGAGGGTTACGTGCTGACGTGCGGGAGCTGGTCGTGCAATTGCTGGAGGGTGCTCGCGAGGGAGCTGTACGCGCGCGCGAGCGCGCCGAAGCGGAGGGACATGTCGTCGAGCACCTTGCTGTGCCGCAACAACGCGTGCTGTTGCTGGCAGGGCTGCCCGTTCAGCACCTCGGCACAGTTGCCCGGGAGTTCCTGCAAGAGCTGGAGGCAGAGGACGTCGGACACCTCGCCGTAGCCCATCAACGCATCGGCGGCGAGCGCCGCGTGCGCGTGCGCGATGAGCACGTCGGTGGCGGCGGTGCGTGGGGCGACGCCGGCGTCCGGCGTGGGCTTGGGGGTGCGCGTGCGGGGGGACTTGGCCATGCGGGTCACGGGGGGTGTGGCGCGGCCCGGGCCGGTGGGGAGTCCACCGACCCGGGCGGCGCGCGTTAGGCAGAGACGGCGAGGTCGGCCGCGTCGAGCCCCTGCGCGTGGCGCAGGAGGGAGCGGTACACCTTCACCTTCGTGTCGGCGAGCGTGCCGTCGAGCAGCGAGCCCGCCTTCCACGCGGCGCCGCCCGAGTAGAACACGTCGTTATGGTCGAGCGCCTCGACGAGGCCGTTGTACGCCTCCCACGCGGAGCTGTCGCCGGCGTGGCCCTTCCCGTGGTGCCAGAGGTCGGAGACGATCCCGACCTTCTTCTCCCACTTCGCGACGACGGACTCGGCGCGCTTGCCCTCGGCGTTGAAGCGCGGCGACTTGCGCGGGTCCGGGAGGGCGACGTCGAGGACGAGGGAGCGGAACAGGGCGGTGTCGAGGTACGAGGCCCGCAGCGCGTCGTACGAGACGAGCAGGGCCTTGGTCGTTGAGACGACGCGCCCGAACAACTGCGCGGCGCGGTGCGCGAGCCGGGCCTCGGCGGCGCCGGTGTGGCGGACGGAGCCCGCCTCCAGCGCGCTGCCCGTCTCGACGATGCCGAGCGTGTTGGCGCAGACGACGCGGATGGGGGTGGTGGCGAGCATGACGCCGGCGCGGCCGTCATGGTTCGCGCGGACGAGGCCGTACAGGGCGAGGGCGTTGTTGCCGGTGTACTGGTCGAGCGTGCCGTTGATCGAGGCCGCATCGAACTGCACGAGGAGCCACGCGTCGCGCCCGTCGCGCAGGACGCCGCCGGTCTCGATGCGGGCGAGCCCGTGATCGAGCAGCGGTTGGAGGACGCCGAACGCGTCGGCGTTCTGCACCGGGGTGTAGTCCGGGCTGACGCGCCCCAACTCGGTGCCGAGGTCCGTGCGGACCGTGACGCGGGCGACCTTCGACTCGACGTAGGTGGTGCGCTCGAACGAGTCGCCGCCCTCGATCTCGACCGTCTCGGCCTTCTGGAGGAAGACGGGGCGGGACTCGACCGCGTAGTCCGCGCGGCACGCCTTGGTGGCCTCGACCACGCTGAGTCCCTCGGGGATGCGCTCGCCGAGGCCGTGCCATGCCGACTGCCCGACGTGAACGAACGACGCCTTGCCGTCGCGGATTTCGAGTTCGTGCGCCATACGGTTGCTCCGGGTCCTAGAGGTGAAGTGCGCCGAGGTCGTCCGCCCCGGCATCGACGAGTTTACCAGCCCCCGCGTGAATTGTCAACAGTCTTCCGACAGATGTTGACAGCAATGATCGGCGGCGGTACAATGAAGGCAGCCCGGCATGGCGCCGGGCGACACCCCGGAGAACATCTATGGAGAATGCGACGACCATTGACGCGACGAACACCGAGCAGCCCGAAGCCACCACGGCCCTCGACTCTCAGGTCGTCTGGCGTCACGCGAGCATCGAGGGCGGGCGTTGGCAGACCTCGCTCCCGCTAGACTTCCTCTTCAAGGACGAGCGGGTCGAGGACGTGGCCAGCAAGCTCAAGGCGCGCTTTCCCGAGCGGGAGGTCCGCATCGCCTCGGTTCGCACGTACGTCATCAGGACCGTGGGTCCGGAGGTGGTGCTGTGACGCTGCCGAAGCTCTCGGCGCCGCAGATCGCGACGCTCCTCTCGCTGGCCGCTGCCGAAGCGGCCGGCCTCCCGGAGCCGCGCTTGATCACGCACGATCCGGCGCTCGTGACGGGGGACGCGTGGGACCATCTCACGCGGTGGGGCTCGTCGGACCAGATGCGGTATGATGCGCCCTTCAAGTGCCCGTTGCCGGGCCTCCGCTGTCAGACGCTCGTCGTCTTGAACACGCCGGGGGTGGCATGTCTCGACCGCCGCCCGGCGCGGAAGGACCCGAAGGCGTGGATGTCGGCTGACGCCGCCGCGTTTGTGCTGACGGCCGTCGGGCGTCGCGCAGCGGTGGGATTCGCGCGCGAGGCGCTCGCTGGTAAGGGGTCGTTCGAGATGCCGATCTGGTTCCCGTGGTATCGGCGATGGGTGGTCGAGGGAATGCACGCGTTCAAGGCGACGGAGGCGCACCGCGCCGATGCGTTCGCGTTCGAGGTGGGCTCCCGTCACCGCGCGCTCATGGAGCGGGACGGCGCTGCGTACGAGCCCGGGGATGTCGAGCTGGAGTGGAACAACCAGAGTGAGCAGCCGTCCATGTCCTTCCGCGACGGGTGCGCGCTCGTGGCGCGCGTGGCACGCGTGCACGCGGCGGTCAACGCGGCGTGGAATGCCGCGCCGGCGGTGCACCGTGACCTCCTCACGGCGTGGGTGGATCGCTACCCGCCGATCACCGGGGACGTCGCGGCCGACGTGGAGGCGTTCGCCTCGTGAGCACCTCGGTGAGGGCAACCAAGCTGACGGCCCGCGCGGTGGTGGCGATCCGCGCGGCGATCCGCGAGGGGGAGTACGCCGACGTGCTGGCCCGGCGCTACCGCGTGTCGCGCTCGACGATCAGCGCGGCCGCGATAGGGAAGACGTGGCCGCACGTCCCCGGCGCGATCCGCGAACGCTTCTTGGGTCGGCTCGTCCGGGCGACGATGCCCGACCCGCGTTTCACGGGCGTCGTCTACGGCAAGCACGGCCCGACGGCCTACATCGAGCGCGGGCCGCGCCGTGCCAAGGCGGCGGCCAGCACCCCCGCTCACCCTACCACACCGGAGCCGACCGATGCGTGACGCCGCCAACACCGGACCGAAGGACCTGAGCGAGCGCGCGAGCGCGATCTCGCAGACGCTCCACGCCGCGATCATGCGGAGCCTCGGGCAGGGAGTTCTCGGGCTCAAGATCGACGATCTCATTGAGGCATCGCACGTCATCAACGCCTTGGAGGACGAGCGAATGCAGTTGAGGAAGCAGGGCGCCGCCGCGCGTGTGACACCGCCAACCGCTGACTCCTCTCGCTCCAGTGGAGAGACGCAGGGCGACACTGGCGGAGTAAGGGGCCGAGGAGGCGAGGGGTTCCCCCCTTCTGCTCCGTCCTCCGTGGACTCCCCTCCCGTCACCGCCGACGGGGTGCTGTTGTCCGACGCGCGCGCGCACGCGGAGGCGGTCGCCCTCAGCGCGCGCGCGCTCCAGTCGGCCGTGAACCGTGCGGCGCAGGCCGGCCTCGCGGTGCACGTCAACACGTACGTGCGCTTCGACATCGTATCAGCCTTCGGACAACTGACGGCGCAGGAATGGGCCGTCGAAACCAAGGTGCATTTGCCGCTGTAGCCCTCTGTCCCATCCGCTACCTACCCCGGAGACCCGACCATGCGATCCCGACTGCACGCCATCGTTAGTGTTCTTGTCCTGCTTGCGCTCACCGGCTGCCGGTGGGAGCGGCTCACGTACGCGCGCGGCGAGGTGAGCCCGTACGCGCGCCTCCAGACCTCGGTGGACTCGGCCAACGTGGCGAACCGGGCGATCCACGCCCTGACGGGCGAGGGCGCCGTCATCGTCGTCGTGAACTTCGACACGCTGACGCCGCCGATCCCGATGGTGGCGGGCCGCCTCACCACGCCCGATCACTTCCGGCTCCGCGTGGCGCTCGACTCGGCGACGGTCGCGTTCCGGGCGATCTACGCGGCGGGTGGTCGTGGCTCGCTCGCGATGGTGCCGGAGGCGACGCCGCCCGTGCTCGTGATCGTCGGGCTCCGCTGAGCCCTGCTCGTTCCCTTCTCACCTCGTCTCCCGAGAGCCCCCCGATGACACCTCGAACGAACGCGTTCACCAGCTTCCTCCATCAAGTCCAGCTCGCGGCGGCGGCCCGCGCGACGACGCCAGCCCTCCCGCCCTCCCCGGCGGAGTGGCGCCGCTCGCGCTTCGTGCAGGTATGCGAGTGCCTGAGCGCCACGCCGCCCGTTGGCGGCCCGCACGAGCGCAAGCAATGGATGGCCGAGATCAGGGCCTACATCACCAGTGACGACGCGCTGCTCCCCCTGACGGACGGCGATGGGGTGCGCGCCGAGGATGTCGAGCTGGCCGTGAAGGCGCTGCTCGCCGCGTCCGGGGAAGCCGAGTCAGAGCGGGCGCGCCCGATGGCGTCCTTCGTGGACCCGGCGCTCACCGCGCTCGCCGTCGAGACCCTGCTCGCCGAGTCGGCGCCGCCCCACATCGAGCCGGCGCCGCCCGAGGAGCCCGAGGAGCCGGCGGTGTTGGGCGCACCGGCCGGCCATGCGTTCGAGTTCGTCACGGCGGATGATGTCACGCCCGAGGCGGCGACCCGCTTCGACCCGGCCCCGGACGACGCCGCGTGGGCCATGCACCGGGGGGAGGCGGCCGCGCTCTACTATCACCGCGTGCTGCCGGACTCCCCGCTGCGCGACATCATCGAAGACATCGCGCGCGCGTCGTCCGACGGGGAGTCGGCGGTGGCCGCGACCGTCATGCGGCACCACGCCGAGTTGCTGACGCTGGCCGGGATCGACGAAGAGGACCTGACGCGCCCGCGCGGTCACTGGTCGGCGCGGTGGGTGAACACCGACCGACTCCCCCTCATCGAGCCGGACAACACGCTGACGGCGAGCGCCAGCTTGCGGGCGATGCTGCGCGATCTGGCGCGATGGGAAGGGGTCGGCGGGCACGCGCTCGTGCGACTCAACGCGCGGCGGTTCGCGCAGAAGCTCGACACGGTGCTCGCGACGGTGGCGCGGTTCGAGGCGTTGAAGGACGCCGCTTACCGGGACGGCGTGGCCGCCGGGTGGTCCGAGTGTCAGGCGAGCGACGGCGCGGCGTGGACGACGCTCGCGCGGGCCGCGCGCGAGGTCCATGCGGCGGCGGGGACGGTCGCCCATGCGGCCGCCTCGCTCGCCCTGCTCGACGCGGTGGACGGCATCGTCTCCGGTCGCGAGCGTCCGGCGGTGGTGACGCGCGCGCCCGACAGCCCGGCGCCCGAGGCGTCGCCCGTCACGTACGCGGACCCGCGCCGACCGTGGGCCTGACATGTTCTACTACCTGACGGACGAACAGGTTGCTAACGACTTCTCCCACTATCACTTGCGCTGCATCTGGTACTCGCATAACCGGCGCGCCGGCGTGTGGGTGCGGGTGCGCCGGCGCGTGGTCAACAAGCGTCAGCGGTCCGATGACATCGGTTGACGATTGCACACCGCCGATGTACATTTCCCTGTATGCGCCTGTATCAGTTCCTCAGCCCGGCCGAGTTCGACGCCCTGTGCGCGATCCCGGCCCAACGTCCGCCGGTGACGCCGGCGGCGGCGGTCTTCGGGGCGGCGGTCTTCCGCTGCGCCGATGCCCGGGCCGAGGCCGAGGCGTTGTTCGATCCCTCTCCCCGTGAGGCATGGCATGGCGACGACGTTGGCGAAGTCCGTGGTGCGGAAGGACCCGCGCTCTAACCTCGTGGTGACGATGGCACCCGAGGGGCTCTACATCCGCGAGCACCGGCGCCGGAAGGCGTTCGGCCCGATCCCGTGGGGGGCGCTCTACCTCGAAGCGGTCCGGCGCACGCTGGACGCCGAGAAGCGCGAGAAGGCGAAGGCGAAGAAGGCGAAGAAGACGGCGGCACGCCGGGGGCTGTTGTGACCCCCCGGCTGTCGCTGCGGTGGCGCCGGCCGCAGCGGGGGGACAACCTCCCGCTGCCGGCCGGTCCCGTTCCGGACCTGTCCTCGGTCGCCGTGGCGCCGATCCCCGGCCCGGCGCACGGTGGGGCGGCGCAAGTCTACATCGCGCGCATGGCCGGCCCGAACGGCGAAGTCCGCCCGATGGCGCTCTCGATCTATCTCCCCGGCGCGGTCCTCGTGCTGCACCGACCGCTCAGCACGTACTCGCCCCTCATCGCGCGCCTGAGCGCGGCCGTGATCGTCGGGGCGTACCTCAAGACGCTCGACCCCCTACCCGAACGGGCGGGGGATTCTGTTCAACGTGAAACATTCCACGGCTTCGACGAGGTGGGAGAGGTGGCCAATGGGTAGCACTCCGCAGCGCGAGACGAGCCAGACGGCGGTGTTCTTCGCCGTCGTGGGGCGTGCCTCTCCAGAATCGAGGCGGCCGCGACCGATGACGGGGCGGGAGACATCCTCGCCGGCACGGTCGTGGAGGACATCCTCGCGATGATCGGGCCGACCACCGAGTCCCGGCTGGAGTTCGCCGATCTCCTGACGGACTTCCAGACGTCGGACGCCATCGGCAACCTCGCGCGCATCGTCCGCCGCGCCGCGCTCGCCAACGCGACGCCGCCCGTCGTGCGGCCGCATTCGCACGAACCACCGACCGCATCGCCCGCCACCCCCTCCACCTAACCCACTCATGGCCGCCACATCCACCGCTGCCGCCCGGGCACGGGCACGCGTGCGCGAGAACCTCTCGATCTCGTTCCGCCCCGAGGCCGCCGGCCCGCTGCTCGACCAACGCATCGGGGAACAGCTCCCGACCTCCGATGTGATCCGGGACGCGCTGCGCCGGTACTTCCTCCTGCTCGGCGACAGTCGGCTCCGGCTCCCCGAGGCGCTCAACGTCCGGGAGATCGCGGAGGACGTGCGGCCGCACACCCCGCTCGGGACACACGGCCCGCTCTCGCTCGCCTCGTTCATCTCGAACCCGACGCAGGCGGCGCTCGTCCGGGACCTCGATGCACTCCAGCTCTGCGCCCTCGCCGATCTCTGTGAGCGATTCCTGTACGCAGACGACCGGCGAAACATCACCTCGGACATCGCCCGATTCGCGACATCCGAGCCCACCATCCCCCCACAACCGAAACGTGTGAAATGACCCGCTCCCCTCGCACCGGACTCCTCCCCATCACCCTCGCGGCGGTCGGCACGCCAGCCGGCAAGATCGCCGACACGCAGCCCTCCGGCGGCTCGTGCTGGAACCTCGACCAGATCGTTGACCCGAAGCGGTTCGACTTCCGCTCGGACAGCGGCGCCTCGGCGACGTTCACCGAGGGCGTCCCCGTGCCGCTCCTCCCCGAGCACGTCATCGCTGCCGTGACCATCTGTCAGCCGGCGCTCACGGTCGCCGACAAGCGGTATTACCCGGCCTCCCTCCTGACGCTGACCGAAGCCACGCAGGAGGACGCGGACAAGGCCGACCCGCGCGTCGCGCCGGCGGTCGGCGCCTTCCTCGTCACCCACTGGCTGCCGAATCAGGACCTCGCGATGGCGACGGTGCTTGCGTCCCTGCCGCTGACCGCGCAGGCGCTCGGGGCGAGGGAGCAGGCTGGCGGGGTCGTTGACTTCACGGCGCCCGAGGAAGTCGTCGCGTGGCTCACGCGCCCGGGCGCTCCGGACGTCACGCGGGCGTGGTCGATCTCCGTCGCCAACCCCGGCGACCTCACGGGCGCCCTGCACGGGCTCGCGTTCGCCGCGCGCGTCGCGGTCGCCGCGTGGTGGAAGCCGCACGCGCTGTTGCTCCCGGTCGGCAACAGCGAGTGGGTGCATCTCCTCGCGACCGAGGAAGTGGCAGCGTGCATGTCGGCCTCGGCCGGGTTCGAGACGATGTTCCGCCTCGGCACCATCGAGCAGGCGGTGAACATAACGCAGCAGCAGGGGCTCGACACGATGGCGCACCGCATCCGCTGCGCACAGTTTGCCGCCGCCAAACACGCGGCCATGCAGGCGCAGGCGGCCGCTGACAACGCAGCCGGACCGCTGACGGACCCCGAGTCGCCGCTGTCGCCATCGCAGCCCGCGATCCCGTCGTAACGGGCGCCCGATGGCGATCAAACGACGCGGGCCGAAATCCGCGAAGGACCGGGGGCGAAAGCTCACGGGAAAGGTCGCCAAGAAACAAACCGCCAAGCCGGCGAAGAAAAAGCCGGCTGGCGGTGTGAAGGATCGCCAGATCGAGCCGGCCGTCGAGCGGGAGGCGTTCTCGGCGGCCGAAGGCGCGCTGTTCTTCGGACGGGTGCCGCAGGCGCCGGCCGCGCTCGACTTGCTGCGCGACCGGGACGGATGGCTCAACCCGGACCGCCTCCCGAAGCTCTCGCAACACCTGACCCCGGACCGGCTCGCCCTCTGCGCGTTCCTTCTCGCACAGGGGGCGAGCCCGCGCGCGCTCGCGGCGATGACTGGCGTGGCTCGCGAGGTGTGGACAGAGGCCCGAGAGGAGGTCGTCCACATGCGGGAGGTCGCGGCACTCGTCCTGACCGGCACGTTGAAAACGCGGCTGTGGGTGCGGGGCGTCATGGGCTCCGACATGGCCGCGAAGCTGTGGCTCGAAACGCAGCAGACGCGGCCGGGTCCGGGCGGGAAACCGCCGGGCGCGTTGCCGGCCGCCGGCGCGCCCGCGATGGGCGCGCCCGGCGCGGTCCCGGCGCTCCCGAACCCCGAGGCGCCCTCGCACGATGTGATCATCCGGAAGCTGGCGGCCCTGTACCAAGAACGCCGGGCCGTCACCGATCTCTCCGACGTGCCCGAGGCGGAGCGCGTCGCGCGCGAGGACCGCGAGTAGACAACAGACGGACAGATGTTGACAGATGTGCACGGTGCGGCTACCGTGCTAGGGTTGCCGCTGGCCCCCGACACCACCCCCGAGGTGCGCGTGCTTTCGCCCAAGTCCGGTCCCCACGTGTGGGAGACGATTCCGACCAACGCCGTCACCGCCGCGTGCTACCGCTGTGGGGAAACGGTCTACGTGGCGCCGGGCGCGGTCCGGATTCGCATCTCGGCGAACGTGCCCGAGGGCTATCCGCCGGCCGGCGACACCCCGGGGCGCGGGATCGTGCACGTCGTGGTGTGCAAGGGCGTCGGCACGCCATGAGGACCGGGAACCCCAAGGTGGTCGCCCCGGACGCGGCCTCGACCTCGCTCTATCGGGCGCTGGTACAGCTTCGCATCACCCGGGACCGCCTAGAGCGCGCCGGCGCGGCCTCGCTGTTGGCCGAGATCGACGCGGTGCGCGCCGCTGCGGCGCGCATCATGTCCACCGTCCGGGACCGCGAGCTATGAGCGAGCCGAAAGACGACGGCTGCGTGCACTACTGCTTCCGGTTCCGCAACCGGAAAGCCCGGAACGGGACACTCGCGTGGGAGAGCACCGCCGCGATCACGGAGGAGATGATCGCCCGGGGTATCCTGAGCGAGCTGGATTATGTCATGCGCCTCATCGAGCGGCACGTCACCGAGTGCTGGCGCAACGACGGCGCCGACCTCGTGATCGACCGCATCGAGCGCACGCACGCCGGCCGGTATTACCACGACTATCAGTTCCCGATGCCACAACCACGGACGGTCGTGATGGCCGAGGGGTACACGCCGAAGGATGTGCCGACCGCGAAGCACTTCCCTCGCGACGTGATCTTCCCGCCCATTTCGCCGGCGCACCGGGGGCGACCCGTGACGGAGATTCCATGACGCGCTCGTGGTGGAAGACGCGAGCGGACGTGTACCTGCGCGAGCTGTTCGTGCCCGGGCGGCCGCCGCCGTCGCGAAAGGCGCTCATCGCCGCCTATCCCTTCGGGGAGCGGCGGTTGTATCCGTACAAGGCATGGCTGGCGCGAGTGAAAGAGTGGCGGCTCGCGCACGCGGCGGGGCTGGCGTCGCCCGACGCGTTCACGACGAGACGCCATCGGCAACACGCGCTGGATACCGAGACCCTTCCTCTTTTCCCGACGACCAATGGCCAAAAGCGTCGCACTCGTGCATCGAGAGTCACAGCCCGAGCCCTCACCCGCGAAGCGCCAGCGGCGCCAGACGCGGAGAGCGGTGGCGCGGATCACGCTGTTCAACCCGAGGACCATCGGGGCGCTTGACGCGGCGGTGGTGCTCGATACGCCGCTCCGCGCCTCATGGGACGGCCGCACCCTGACCATCGAGGCGGACCGATGACCCCTCCGCGTGCCCTTCACGACGCCGACGTCCCGCTCGTTGATCTGCGATGGTTGTCCGAGTGGCACGAAGACCACGCGGAAGTGCTGTGGTTCCGCGTGCCGGTGTGCGAGCCACCCGAATACGTGGGAACCCCGACCTCCTCTGGCTGGCCGTTCTCCAAAGAGGACGAGCCGACCCTCGCGTGGGTGCCGATGCCGCGCCTTTCGGCGGATGCCCCACCTCACCCGGACCCGGAGCCCAAATCCGATGCCTAACGCTACCCGCCGCTTCGTGACGCTCGCCGTGCTCGTGCTCCTGAGCGCGTGCGCTGCGTGGGTCGAACTCGCGACGCCACCGAAGGGCATCTCGCCCGAGCGCCGCCGCTGTGTCGGCACCTATACCGCCGATTCCGTCGAGGTGTGCGAGCCGACCCCGCCCCGCGACACGACCAAGGGAGCGCGATGACGATGCCGCGCGCGCCTTGGCAGGAGGATCAGGTCTCGACGTGGGGGGCGCTGTTCGCGCTGTGCTTCATCGTGGTCATTCTCTACGCGAACATTGCCGAGTACCGGCGATGTGCGAAGAGCGGCGGGCGCCCGGTGATGCACTCGCACGGGGTGCTCTGCCTCGCGCCGGAGATGGTGCGATGAGCGGCTTCTCGACACGGTGCATGACGGCCGACGACTGGCGCGCCCTCAAGCACTTCACGCCGGACGAGTTCCGGGCGCCGCAGCGCATGGGCTACGAGTTCATGCTCTGGCTCGACATGCTGCGGGAGAAATCGAACGTGCCGATGCACATCACGTCGTCGTATCGGACGCCCGAGCACAACCGCGCGGTGGGTGGGGCGAAGGATTCCGCGCACACCGACACCCCGTGCAACGCGGTGGACATTGGCGAGCGGCCGAGGCCCGACGATCCGAACTGGAATCACACGCGGTTTCAGATCGTCGCGACCGCGATCAGGCTCGGGTGCCAGCGCATCGGGACCTACGCCAACGGTTCGTTGCATCTCGACATGACGCACGACACGCGGCCGGCGCCTCGGATGTGGCGCATCGTGGGGCCGCTGCTCGGGATCACGGAGCCCAACTGAGGAAGGGGCGATGAGCGAGACGACCCAACGCCTAACGCCGGACGAGCTGTCGCGCGTGCGGAAGGGGCATGTGAACGCATGGGACGGCGAGACGGGCTACTGCCCCCTGTGCGACACCGTGTGGCCGTGTGCCGTGTCGCGCGTGATCGAGGAGGCCATCGCCGCGCAGAGGACGCGCGGCAGGCGCGCGCCCTCTGCACCCGATGGGTGGAGGCGGCCTTACGCTCGGCGGGCACGAATGGCGTGGCCTTCGATCCGACCAACCCGGAGGGGTGGATGCACGCACAGACGGCATACACGCTTCGGTTGGTGGACGAGAACAAGCAACTCGCCGAAGAGATTGCCGACGTGCGGCGCGTGGACGCGTGCCGCGACAGGTATGGCATTTACGGCCGCGCCGGCGAATGGAGTGCGATGCGTTGCAATCTGGATGGTTCGGACTATGACCGTGTGTCTGCCGACTCCCTCGCCGCGCTCGGCCGCGCGCTGGAGGGGCGGTGACTAGAGAGACGGTTCAGGCGATGCTTGCAGGGGCAACGGTCACGATCACGGTCATTCTTGCGATCCGTGGGTTGCTTCGCATCAAGCGGCGATGGGACGCGCTGGAATCATCAGTGGCGATCAACACAGGCAACAACGAGTGGGCACGTCGTGACTTGCGAGAGATTTTCAGGCGCCTTCACGCGTTAGAGGAAATCACGCCGCGCGACGCGGCGAAGGGGGAGGGATGACGGCAATCGTGATGGTGGACGGGATCGCCTACACGCGCAAAGAGGGCGTGCCGTGCTACGATTCCGGCCTCGGCTGGCGGGAATGTCAATCAGACGAGTCGCACTTGGCAGGTGCGCTCGTTGACGCGCAGGACGAACTCGCCACGCTCCGCGCGCAGCTCGCGGGGGTGCGGGAGAAGGCCGAGAAGCTGGAGCGGTACATTCCGGTGGAAGGCTATTTCGCCGGTCGCGCGGAGATGGAGAAGTGCGACTGGGGAGGCTGGTGCT
>Ga0209277_10000040_pt1 | contig 73616 bp, 62 predicted proteins | sample JI81AbrownDNA_FD_187503 | JGI IMG/M metagenome (GOLD analysis project Ga0209277, IMG submission 187503) | Wastewater effluent complex algal communities from Wisconsin, to seasonally profile nutrient transformation and Carbon sequestration -... | ecosystem: Engineered > WWTP > Effluent > Algae... | reverse complement strand
AATCCGGCTCCTCATCGACATAGAACAGGTCAGACTTCTTTTTATAGAAATATTTAAGAAAGGGCTTTCTGTCGTTGGTTTCGGGGCGGGCCCATTCCCAATTGTCGTTGCGTAAATATTGGAGGTTGAACTGATCAGCGTTAGATGTGAACATCCCCTGCCGGTCAAGGGTATCAATAAACTGAACGATATCCGATCGCTTCCAGGGTTTTACGGAGGTAAAAGCATTAGGCGAAATTCGCCCGGATTTCACTTCGTACCGGTCAAGCAAGTGGTAATAGTTCTCGTTCGGAGAAACATTGGTACTCTGCGAAAAACCCAAAAAAGGGGCTGAAACCAACAAAAAAATAAGTGCCTTGCGCATCTTCAAATAAAGATTCAGGCAAAATACGGAGGTTCTGATCAGTAGCCAAAATTGTTAAATCCTGCTCTTGAGTTTTAGGGTTTTGTCCTTATCTTTGCAGTCCTTTTAAGGGAAAAACGAATAAAACAAGATGAAAAAGGACTTACACCCAGATTACCAGGAAGTTGTTTTCCACGATCTGTCAAGCGATTTCAAATTTCTGACCCGTTCTACGATGAAGACGAAAGAAACCATCAAGTGGGAAGATGGCAAGGAGTACCCTGTGATCAAGGTCGAGGTTAGTTCGGCTTCACACCCTTTCTACACCGGCAAAAAGATGTTTGTGGACACAGCAGGCCGTGTGGAGAAGTTCAAAAACAAGTACACGAAAAAAGCGTAAGACTTTTTTTCTATATGCATAGAGAAACCCTGACGGAACTGTCGGGGTTTTTTATTGTCCCTCACCCCTCGCGGCCCCGTGCCGCAACCCTCTGATAAATTGCTCTAAAAGGGGGTGCCGGAACAAGTCCGGCAACGTGTAATTTCTATATTTACACACATGAACCTTGTCCTGTTTGACGATCCCGCCACCCGCATTAACCTTCTTCCTTTTACGTTTACCCGGCCCATCAGTAAGATCAGGGTTGGTATTTTAACGATCAGTGAAAAGTGGGAAAAGCGGTTAGGTACAACGGCTTCCTTTTTAACAGAATCCTATCTCCAGAAAAAATTCCCGGCAAAAGCTTCGTTTGATAATCTCTTCATCAACGCTGCCTGGTGCCCTAACGATAAAGCCATCGAACAAGTTAAGGTTTTGATGCACGGTGAAATTCTTGTGCACGGAAATACCATTCTTGCCTGGAAGAGTTCGGATATGGCGTTACCGGATTTAGGCAAAGTATCCCCAAAAGTATTTCCAGAGGATGTTACGCTGATCGATCAGCCGTGGAAAATATTTCAGCACAACGCAGAACAGATCAGACTTGATTTTAGTCTGTTAACAGCCGGAAGAAAATCAGCCGGCATTCAGGACAAGCATACCATTGTGTATGGCGAACAAAATATTTTTGTTGAAGATGGCGTGCACATCCGGGCTGCGGTTTTAAATGCCGAAGATGGTCCGATTTACCTGGGAAAAAATTCTGTTGTTCAGGAAGGTGCGTTAATCAAAGGACCGTTTGCATTATGCGAAGGCTCGACCGTAAACATGGGTGGAAAGATGCGGGGCGACTCTACCATTGGCCCGTATTCGAAAGTTGGTGGTGAAGTCAGCAACTCGGTGATCTTCGGTTATAGCAACAAAGGCCATGATGGATTTATCGGTAACACCGTGATTGGCGAATGGTGTAACCTGGGTGCAGATACAAACACATCGAATCTTAAGAATAATTACGAGAACGTAAAGTTGTGGAGTTACGCAAAGGGTGGCTTTGCCGATACCGGCTTACAATTCTGTGGCTTAATGATGGGCGATCACAGCAAGTGTGGCATCAACACGATGTTTAATACGGGAACGGTGGTGGGCGTATCGGCCAATATTTTTGGCGATGGCTTTCCAAGAAACTTCATTCCATCCTTTGCATGGGGTGGCGCAAGCGGCTTTACAACATTTCAGGTAAAAAAAGCTTTTGAAACTGCATGGAGAGTAATGGAACGCAGAAAAATTACGTTCAGTGAAATGGACATGGAGATTCTGGCAAACGTGTTTGAACTTTCAGCCGGAAACAGAATTTGGGAAAAGAAGAGTAGCTAATGAAATTTTCGGAGATACCCGGCCTGGCCGAAACTAAAAAAACCTTACTCGATTCGGTTAAGAGTAATCACATTGCGCATGCACAATTGTTTGTGGGTGCGGAAGGCGCATTAAATCTTCCGCTCGCGTTAGCGTACGCAACGTATATTCATTGTCAGGATAAGCAAGAAGACGATTCATGCGGCAAATGCGCAGCCTGCAGCAAAAGCTTAAAGTATATTCACCCCGACACACATTTTGTATTTCCGCTGAGTAATATTAAGGGCGATAAGGACGAAGAACGTTTTAAAGCCGAGATCATGAAATCATGGCGAACGTTTCTCCTGGAACAACCTTTCGCTGATCTGGACGACTGGACAACCTCCTATGGCGGTGAAGACAAACAGGCGTTGATCTCACGTGAAGAAAGTCGGGAAATTGTAAAAGCGCTTTCGTTAAAACCTTTTGAAAGTGCGTATAAGATCATGATCATCTGGCAGCCGGAGTTTATGCATCCCTCTGCAGCAAATGGAATTTTAAAGATTTTGGAAGAGCCTGCAGCGCATACGTACTTTATACTCGTGACCAATGCGGCCGACCGCTTACTACCAACCATTATTTCCCGCACCCAAATTATTACCGTTCCGCTTCTGGCTGATAAAGAAGTAGAGAATTATCTCGTAGAGAAAAAATCAATCGAGCGGAAGCGCGCCACAGCCATTACACAACTCGCGGAAGGTAATCTGAATTTGTCATTCCGGCTTTGTGAAAACGAAGAGGATGATAGTGCACCATTATTTATCGAATGGATGCGGGCCTGCTTTAAGAAGAGTTATGGCAGTTTAGTCGCCATGTCAGAAGAGTTCCATGCATTGGATAAGCTTCGTCAACGCAACATCATGCATTATGGCATGAACATGATGCGCGAGTCGTTGTTGAAATCTGCCAGCGCAAATGAGCTTCACCGGATTCAGGGTGAAGAACTTAAATTCGTCCAGGATTTCAGCAATGTGATGAACGTGTTTAAAATTGAAAAATCATATAAGCTCATGAATGATGCAGCCTATCACCTGGAACGCAACGGCAGCGCCAAAATGATTTTTCTTGACCTTTCCCTTCAGCTTTCTAAAACCATTAACCCATGAGCAAACTCATTCGTATCGGTACCTTTAATAACAAGCTTGCATTGAGTCAGGCTAACGCGGTTGCCAGTCTGATTAAGCCATCAGGTTTTGCAACCAAAATTATTACGTTCGATACGAATGCCAGAGATTTAACGGTTCTTGAAGATGCGCTGCTTCGTGAGGAAATTGAAGTTATTGCGGTTCATGCAAGTTATATTCCTGCACGTTTAAATGATGCCTTGGAGCTAATTGCCTGTACCGAACGTGAAGTTGTAAACGATGTACTCATCAGCCGGAAAAAAATAACGCTTGCCACATTGGGCATCAAGGTCGGAACAAACTCTCCGCGAAGAATTGCTTTCCTCAGACATTTTTATCCAGGCACTTCCATTGTCACTGTTCCGGAAGAATTGTCGGCAAGGATAAAGCGAATGGAAGCGGGCGACTATGCGTTGCTAATTAACTATACAGATGCGAAACGTCTGGGGCTCGAAGGGCTGATTGTGGACAGAATTGAGACCAGCTATTTTGTTCCTGCAGTCGGACAGGGCAGCATCGCTGTAGTTTGTCATAAAAAACTTTCCTTCGACAAAAAAGAAATCATCCAGCGGTGGGTGAATCATGAAGAAACGGAAGATTGTATCCGCACAGAACGGTCGTTTCTTAAAACTTTTCAGGATGATCAGCGCATCCCAGCATTCGGGTATGCACAGTTTGAGGGCAACCTGATCACCTTAAAAGCCGGGCTCATTACGTTGAACGGCAAAAAAGTGATCAAAGCAAAACGTTCATCCACTATAGCTGAATGCAAAGAGATGGGAAAGAAAGTAGCCGAAGAAGTGCTGCAAAATGGCGGTGCAGAAATGTTGCGGGCAATAGAAGCTTCATGATCAGAAGCGTCTGGCTGTTCTACTTCTGTTTAGCGTTTGCAATTCACTCTCTTTCTGCTCAGCACAAACCTCTTCAGGGTATTGTTGTTGACAACGTAAGCAAAGAACCTGTTCCGTATGTTCACATCTTCCTCGCCAGCGGATCGTCCGGTACGCTCAGTGATTTACAAGGGGAATTCTCTATCGTTACGGGTTTAGTCAAAAATGATTCGTTACGCTTTTCCAGTATTGGCTACAAAACTCAAAAGCTTCCTGTTCAAAATTTTATAAACAACAAGCTGGTTGTGGAATTAGAGGAAGAACGGATTTTACTTCCCGGTGTTACCATTCATGAATTGTCGGCAAAAGAATTTGTCCGAAAGTGTGTAACGAAAATTCCAATTAACTATACCCAGTCTTCAAGTACAAAAGCTTTTTACTGGAATGCTGTGAAACGTAAAGACCTGTATACGGATTTTTATGAAGGTTACTTACGAATATCAAAGCCGGGGAAAATTTCTTACGACAGCACGGTATCCAGCGTTCGGGATTCAACTCATCACATTCAGCTGTTTGACAGTTTACAAGACATCTTGAATTTTGATGTTGTCAACCAGGCTTCCATGTTCGTAAATCCAATTAATCTAGATGACTGGAAGTATGAATACCTCTATTCAAGTGAGCATCCCGATGGGTCGTTTGTAATCATTGAAGCCGCTATGATTCAAAATCCGTTTAAAAAAAATATAGAAACCAATACACTGAAAATATTTATCCATACGCCAAGTTATGCGATAGTCCGTGTGGACTTTACTTATCAATGGCAGGATGGAAAGCGATATTACTGGAAGGATGACATACACTATACCCTAAACCGGTTGGACGGAACTGTAGAGTACACTAAAAATCAGGGTCAAAAATACAGCTTGAGCTATCTTTTTATTGGTACTGGTTTTTCGTTTATGAAACGGTACAATCCGGCAGTTTTAAATAAGGCGATTATTAATCACGAGTTGGTAATGCTCGGGTCTGGCAAAGTTCACCAAAAACCGGTTATTCGCTGGAATGATTACCTCGATGCCACGCATAGGCTAGGCGCTTCAAATTCAGTTTCGGGGCAAGACTAATAAATTATTAATTTTACCGGCTCTAAAAACAATTATATGATCCGATCACTTTTATCGACTGTACTTTTTTGTCTCCTGTTAACTGCCTGCGCTCAGGATAAAAAGGGCGAGCAGGTAGTAACCATTAAAACCAGCTTTGGCGACATGGTGGCTATTCTCTACAATGAAACGCCCAGGCATAAGGAAAACATGATCAAACTTATCAACCAAAAATTTTACGATAGTCTTCTCTTTCATCGTGTAATGTCCGAGTTTATGATTCAGGGTGGAGATCCAGATTCAAAAAAGGCCCCTGCAGGACAGCAGCTTGGTAATGGCGGTCCAGGATACACTGTTGATGCAGAATTTAACCCTAAACTTTTTCATGAGCGCGGAGCACTTTCTGCTGCGCGAGTGCCAGATGTGGCAAATCCAACGAAAGCTTCCAGCGGAAGTCAGTTCTATATTGTTACGGGAAAAAAATATACCCTGGAGGAGCTGGATCAAGATGCGGAAAATATCCGCAACGCTAAAAAAAGTCAATTGCTGCGGGAATGTATTATGATGCCCAAGTATCAATCTGTGCTGGCAGAAATCCAGAAACGTCAACAAGCACAGGATGGCGCGTGGATGAACTCTTTCTTTGAAAAAAGCGATACGTTAATTGTAAAGGAGAAACCCGACTACAAGCCTTTTGCTTTTACACCTGAACAAAAAACACTTTATACAACTGTGGGTGGTACACCTTTTCTGGATGGCGACTATACCGTTTTCGGAAAAGTGATTAAAGGAATTGAAGTGGCCGATAAAATTACTGCCGTAGCGAAAGATCGGGTAAACAGGCCTACCGAAGACATCCGCATGGTTGTGACGGTCAAACAAATGTCACGCAAGCAAATCGAAAAGGAATACGGTTACGTGTTTCCGGAGGTTAAAAAGTAATAATGAAAATCCTTGTTACGGGTTCGAATGGCTTGTTGGGACAAAAGCTGGTTACGCTTTTACAGCAAAAGGAGAATGTTCAACTTATTGCGACAGCCCGAAGCGCTTCTGTTCAGCCAATCAAAAAAGGAGAGTTTCACCTGCTTGACGTAACCGATAAAAAGCAAGTTGATGCAATTGTTGGCTCTGCCAAACCCGAAGTGATCATTCACACCGCTGCCATGACGCAAGTGGATGAATGTGAAACTAAACGGGAAGCGTGCATGCTTAACAATGTAACGGCCGTTGAATACCTGGTTGAAGCATGCAGGATAAACAATATTCACCTGGTTCATATCTCCACGGATTTCATTTTCGATGGATCAGCAGGCCCACTGGACGAAACAGCCAACCCAAATCCGGTAAACTTTTATGGTGAGAGTAAGCTGGCTGCTGAGAAAATTATTCAAAGCAGCAGTATCTCGTGGAGTATTTTGCGGACAGTACTTGTTTATGGTATCACCAATGATCTTAGTCGTTCCAACATTGTACTTTGGGTAAAGAAAAGTCTGGAAGAAAAGAAAACTATTTCCGTGGTTAACGATCAATGGCGAACACCTACGCTGGCGGAAGATCTTGCGATGGGATGTTACCTGGCTGCGGAAAAAAAAGCCCAGGGAATTTTCAATATCTCGGGGAAAGATTTCATGACTCCCTTCGACATTGCGATGAAAACGGCATCGTTTTTTAAACTCGATTCGTCTTTACTAAAAGCAACTGACTCCACACAATTCAAGCAACCCGCACGAAGGCCGCTGAAGACCGGGTTTGTTATCGATAAAGCAAAAAAGGAATTAAATTACAAACCCCATTCTTTCGAACAGGGTTTGCAGATTATAAAAGATCAGCTTAAAAATTTATCCTGAGGATGCTTTTTTGTTGCGAGCCACAGCCCAGAAGTAAAGAGGAATACCAATCAGCGTGATGACCAATCCGGCCACGGTGTACGCAGGCTTCATCCAAATCAAGAACACACAGAATGTAGTTGCCATTAAAATATAAATGGCAGGCAGGACAGGATAAGCAAATGCTTTATACGGGCGCTCAATATCCGGTCTCTTCTTCCGAAGAATAAAAATTCCGCCAATCGTTAACGCATAGAAAATAACCACAACAAACGACACCATATCAAGCAGGTTTCCATATTCACCGCTTAAGCAAAGCAAAGAAGCCACAAGAGCCTGGGCCCAAAGCGCCCATTGCGGAACGGAATTTTTATTCAACGTACCAGCTTTCTTAAAGAACAAACCGTCTTTAGCCATGGTGTAGTATACGCGCGCGCCAGCCAGAATCAAACCGTTGTTACATCCAAAGGTTGAGACCATGATCAAAATAGCAATAACGGTTGTTCCGTTCACTCCAAAAATTTCATTTGCCGCTGAGATTGCCAGACGATCAGCTTGTGGATAAGCAATACCATCTAATGGTAGTACATGTAAGTACATTAAGTTAGCCGTAATATAAAGGATTGTTACAATCAGCGTTCCTAAAAATAAACTCAATCCAATGTTGCGCTGAGGGTTTTTGATTTCACCCGCAATGAATGTAACATTATTCCAGGCATCGCTGCTGAAAAGAGAACCTGTCATCGATGCAGCGATTGCACCTAACAAGGCCATACCTCCAATTTCTGTCCAGCCCATCGGTACTTTTCCGTTCCCCCCCACACCCAAGTCCTGCATAGAGCCAAAACCAGTTTGCCAGTTTTGTGTCCAGAAACTTTCTTTCACTAATACGAATCCAAGAATGATTAATCCAAACAGGGCAATCAGCTTAGCAGCGGTAAATGTATTTTGAATGATTTTACCGCCTTGAATCCCTCGAGTATTTGAGTAGGTTAATAACGCAATCATAGCAATGGCCAAAACCTGCGCGGCTGAGATGCTCAGTCCGAAAGGTTTCAGTAAAATCATGTTCTCTCCTACCGCAGGAATGAGGTAGGCTGTAAAGCGGCTAAAGGCCACGCCCACTGCAGCGATTGTAGCAGTTTGAATTACCGCAAAAAAACTCCATCCATATAAAAATCCCATGAGTGAATTGTAGGCTTCTTTCAGGTAAACGTATTGCCCACCCGCTTTCGGATACATTCCACTCAGCTCACCGTAACTAACCGCTGCTGTGATTGTCATGAACCCGGTGATCGCCCAAACTCCAATCAGCCAGCCGGCACTTCCTACGTTTCGCACAATGTCGGCACTTACGATAAAGATACCAGAACCGATCATTGAACCCGCAACAATCATAGTGGCATCCCACAATCCCAGTACAGGTTTAAATTTTGTTTCGCTCATGAGTTTAGATTGAGTAGAAAGCGTTCAAGATAGGGATTTCAATGGAATTGAAAAACGTGATTGTCTAAGGCCATTACAGAATGAATTGCCAGAACACTGCTTTCATGATGGCCGGATGAAATAATATCGGCAACGGTAGAATCAGGCCCAGAATAACCCAGACTTTTCCGGGTTTTCTTTTAAAAACTTTCTCTTCAATGATGACCAGCATCAGTTGAATAGCAAAATACAGGAGTGGAAATCCATAACCGGTCTTAACAGGCAAGCTTAATGCAATTTCATGTAACAGACCCGAAAATATAAATGAAGCCACGAATGCCTGTGTGGTTGACCATTTTTTAGACAACGGACGGTAGATAGCAACTGAAGTCATTTCGGTAAAGGCAAGATTCCAGCGCTTTCCCCAAAAATCGCGCAAGCTTTCTGCCCGCAAGGGATCACGGAATAACGAGTAAGCCGGAAACTTTAAAATTTGAAGACCCCAGGCACTTATGTTTAATAATCCAAAATGTAAAACCTGACTAAGGGCTATTAATAACACCAATGAGAGCACGTAATAGGTAAATCCTTCGGGAATGGAATCAGGGTTTAATCCAAACTTCAACAAGAAGAGCAACGACAATCCGACAACAAAAAATAACAGGCCGCGATAGAGTAACGATTGATCGGGTGTTGACCGGTGTTTAAAGAATATCTCCGGATTCATTCCCACCCAGGCAAAACAATACAAAAACCATTTTGGAAATGTGAATTTCAATGCAGTGTAATTTGTTGCCATCACAACTTTCATTCCGGTAAGCAACACCAGGATGAGCGCAATCATGCGGAAACCCGCGGGCTCATTCGACATGAAAAAGTGAATGATCAACACAGAGGCTATTGGAAATACCCACGAGGCTAACGCTGCCTTTCTGATTTTCACCAGCCCATACCCCAATAGAAACTCTGTTGTCAGCACAACAAGCAACAGGAAAACTGAAATGGTATCGTGTAGTATCAGGGAGTTCATATCAGGCTACCCATGCAGCATATCCGTAAACAAGTGTAAACGCTACGAATAATGACACAAGCACGAACTCCCCTGCTTTGTAGATAAATTTTTCAGGGATGCCGGTTTTATCAAAATAAACAAACTGAATTACAACCCGGGAGAACCAATATAATGTTATCAGCATCAGGAGGGCGTTCGATAATCCGTTACCCGATAATAATTCATCCGCATAAAGGAGTGAAACAAGTCCAAAAAAGACATTGATGGAGAAAATGTAGCCCGCATACGTCCAGAAGATTTGCCGGATAAGCACTGGAGTTGTTGACAGTGCACCTTTCCACTTTAACATTTTCGGTATCACCAACGACCCAAGTCCGAGAGCTAAGTGGCCAATTCCGCAAAGAATGATAAAGGTTTTCAGCATGCACGTTAATCAAACAACTCCGCAATCGGCTGCCCCGTGCATCCGTTCGGAAATTTTGTTTTCAGTAAAATAGCAAGGGTTGGCGCAATGTCCGTAATGGTATGTGGCAGTACCGAAGTTCCATGTTTGATTCCCTTTCCAAAGAATAAAATGGGCACGTGTGTATCGTATGTATACGAAGAACCATGCGTTGTTCCGACTACCGAACTGGATTCATACCAAGCAGGCTCCAGGATAATGGTAATATCACCACTTCGTTTAGGATTATAACCCCGGATAGCCATCCCCTTATGACCAGCTTCATTAAAAGAACCCTGTCGTAAAAGAGTTTTGGGGAAAGCATTGGCTACACCCTTCTCTTGCAGCAAATAATTAACCGTTAGCTCCGTTGCTATGAGAATGTCCATTCCTCCTGTTTTTGGATCGGAGCTGAATGCATCATGATTAAAATAAACCTGCTCGTTCATAATGGACTGAACTACGTCTTTTCCGGGGAAGTATGTCTGCAAAAATGGATTCAATCTTGCTTTTAAGTTTGAATTGCGCATATAGCCCGCTGGAACTTTATTATCGATTAAGTATTGAGGATTCTCCGCCACCGCGTGATCCGCTGAAAGAAATACCACGTAATTCCCCTTGCCAGCAACTTCATCAAGCTTTTTAAACAGATCAGCTAAGCTTCTATCGAGCCGGAGGTACATATCTTCAAGCTCAATCCCGTTGGGTCCTACAGCGTGACCAAGCTTATCCGGTGCCGAATACGATACACATAAAAAATCAGGCGATTCATCGCTCCCCATCTTTTCACCGTCAATGGCAGCTTTAGCCATTTCCGTTAGGTAATCGTTCGAGAAGGGCGTGTAGGATAAAATATCGTAGCCGCTTTTCTTAAACATCGCAGGCAGATCATACGGAAACGTTGGTTTCTCTTTTCCACCAAGCTTACCTTCATAGGGTGTGTTGTCCGGACCGCTGTCTACATATTGCTCAATCGGATATAATGGATTCCAAACCTGTGACAAGTACTTATCCGGCAGGTTACGTTTATTAAAATTATCAACCCAACCCGGAAGTGCAGTCATGTAGAATGTGCTACTGATAAACTTGCCGACCTTTTCATCGTACCAATATGCTGCATCCGCCATGTGCCCGGCTGGAAGAATTGAGCCGCGGTCTTTTATGGATATGCCAACAACCTTAGCTTTCTTCTGTGTGGATATTTTAAGCTCATCGGTGATGGTTGTGGCGAGCATGCGTTGGGGAGACATTTTACCATCTTCTACGGAGGCGCTGCCTACTGTGCTGTACTTTTCATCGCCCACGCAATACACATTTTTCTTCCCCTCTTTATCATACCAATCGTTACCTATGATACCATGGATAGCAGGTGTAGTTCCGGTGTAAACTGAAGCATGACCTGCGCCTGTAACTGTAGGGGCATAATTATAGTGCGCATTTTGAAGCATGAAGCCTTCATCCATCATGCGCTTAAATCCGCCTTCTCCGAATTTGCTGCTGAACCGATACAGGTACTCCTGCCGCATCTGGTCAACCACAATCCCCACGACAAGCTTGGGGCGATCAGTGTCAGTCTTTTGAGCAAAAATTGATGAGCCAATTAACAAGAATAAAAAAATGAGGGCTAGCTGCTTCATGATGGTCGTGCTTACGGGAGCAATATAGTAAATCCACAAAATCAGGGTGCTATGTTTTCATTAACGGCAAATGAATCCGGCAGCCAATCGAAAATAACGTGCAGAACTATTTCCCTGAGCAGTATATTTTCTCGTAATCGCTCCCCTCGTAAACATATTTTCTTAGTTGAACACCGTTTTTGTCGTAATAGATAACCACAAATATGGAGGCCTCCTCCACATGCTTTTCCGTAAAATACAGGGGCTGAGTAGCAGAGCCTACATTAACGATGTCTGTAAAAGTTGACGGAACAATCATTCCGCGTGTGTTACTTAGTACACCATACTTGTTCTCCTGCTGTATGATCACGATTTTTTCCTGCGGGGAGTCAGTTACCCACTTGTAAGCTTTGATCTTATCCATTACAATCTTCTTTTCAATAAAGTTGTAGAGTATCCACTGGAAGTTCTTTTTCACGAGCGCCAGGGAATCGTTCCAATAATTAATTTCCTCAAACTCAAAGGCTGTAATGGACTTGTTATCCCAACCGATTAATGCACTTGCGTTATCTTTAAAAGCAATAAGCCTGCTTTTATCATACGCAGCGATATTTTTATCGTATTCGGGTTTGATTTCCTTTTTGCGGCTCAGGTCAACCAGTCCGAATTTTTTTTCTTTAAGCGTTGCTACAACATTATTGGTAACCGGACCGAGCGCATCATACTCCGGCTTAAGCGCAACTTTTCCATTCATGGAAAGCAAACCCTTTTTTTGCTTGTAGGTAATGGTAAAGTAATTCTCATTATTATATTCAATCTTTTCCGCCTGCACGGTAAACAGCTTTTCAGCTTTTGTGTTGTATATAACTTTCTTATCCGTTTCCTCAATCATCAAAAAAAACAGTGAGTCCTTTCCAGGAAGAAACTGTACTCTTGAAAGCCGCGGCAATTCAATTGTTGCATCCTTAACGAAGTGAATTTGCATGGTGTCCCCTCTTAAACCAACAAAAAACGGCCCGACAAAACCAACACTATCAAATGCCGGACTGGTGTTCTTTTTTGTTATCAGATCAATACTGTGCCATTCACCTTCCTGCTGCGCAAGCACCCAGGGCTGCTGAACTTTAACGCTATAATAATGTTGAGAAGGGCCCGTACGCCTGTCGTGCAGCACATATCCAGCTGCTGTGTAACTAATCGCCCCGAAAAATGCCTGGGTTATTTGCTGGCGGGCAGGTTTAATCCACTCGTTAAGTGATTGTGTAAGAACGGCTTCATCGCTTCCGTTCTTAACCCTAAGCAGGCCGTCATTCCAAAGCTTGATCTCATCGTATTCTTTTGAAAATGTTGGCAACTGCTGATCGGCAATTTTCGCAAGGTCTTTAATCTTAGCCAACCTTGACTTCCCACCTCTTCTAAAAGCAACTGTTTCACCGAGTAGCTGAATCTCATCCCATTCATAGGGAATAAGCTGCCGGCCGGTTAATGTCCATATCCCCCAGCGATTATTCTTTTTAAGAAGCAAAAAGCTTTTAGCTAAAACTTTAACGTCTTGAAGGCATTCATTGACGGCAGGCAAAAATCCGGAAACATGCATGATACGGACACACGCTTCGTCCTCCAGCAACAGAAATCCATATCCCAGTGACTCCATTTCATCGGCTTTGGTTTTTGTAAGAATCGCACCAGTCCGTGTGATGACTTTTCCATCTGCTATGAGGAGTTCATCCGTAATGTTTCCGCAGATGTATTCATCCGGAATTTCACTAACGGATGCCTTTATCAACTCCTCTCCACGTTCATTGATAAAGCCGAATCTGTCATCTTTTAAAAAAGGGACGAGATATTGTTTTTCAAGAATCTGTACTTTACGAATAGAATCATTTGCCAGAACAGACATCAATGCACGTTCATCTTCCTTCAGCAAGTGATATAAAAAGTTCTTTGCAATCTTAACTTTACCGCTGGCCGGGTATTTCCTGATAAAGTGTTCGAAAGCAGCAGCTTCGCCTCCCGCGGTCAGTTTCTCAAAAATTTGTTGTTCAATTTCACCCCGGTAAGGAGTTTGCGGATACTGAGACAGGAAAGACTCAAAGGTTGTCAGCTTTTGATCGGAAGTTTTTGATTCAAATAGTAGTCTGTCGTATCGAGCATTAGCTTCCCCCGCAAATCTGGAATCCGGATACTTTTCCGTATACGTCAAAAAAGATTGATACGTATTTTCCAGGACAGCGTTGGCAAAAGCAACTTCGTCACGCAATGCAATGGCGTCAGCTTTTTGTAAAGCACTTTCAAAACGCTTTAGAAAATCCAGATAGGCGGCTTCCGTATTAGCTTCGCGGGCGCGTGCAAAAGCTGCACTGTCAATTCGGTGCCTGTACGTGACCAACACATTACTGTCAACCGGTATTTTCAGAAGCTTCTCGCGTTCCTTAACAGGAGCCTGTTGATAATCAACTAATGCCTGCTGAATATGCCAGTACGCAGAATCAATCTGGAAATCGGGATTGGATTCAGAAAAAAAATACCGGGACCAGGCATATTCTGCCCCGGCATGGATACTGTCTTTCTGAAGAATTTTGGTAAGCTGAGTTTTGGCTTTACCCCACTTTCCTTTCACGATATTGCTAATGGCCGAGCGCTCTGAAACAAATTGAGCCTTAGACACGTATGGCACAATTGTCGCAATAAATATTAGAATAAAACGTCTTATCAACCACATAACTCCCGAACGCCAAAACTACAAAGTTTGATTACAACAAGTTCACGACACATCGGCTATCAGACACTGTAAACGCCTTTCGGGCATTTTGTTTATTGCAGTGGCCGATTAATTTTTGTAAATTTTCACTCCCAAAAACTAGCATGGCGAAACTTAAGAATATTGTTAAGCAGCTTTCCGAAAAGGACTTCAAAGCTATTTACGATTCTCTTATTGAAAGTAATGCGGAAAAATCTGCTTATCTCCTCAAATCACTGCGGGAACGCCAATTATCGGATAATAAGATCATGTCGGAGCTGGAGGTGAATGCAAATGCGTATTACACCTTGCGTTCCAGATTGAACCTCAAGATTGAGGAATATCTGATGGAGCAGCTGGAGAGCCCCCGTACCGATGTACTGCGGAAAGTAGCGAATATTAACGAGGTGTTGTTCACCAAAAAACGAACGATTTCCATTGCAACTCTTAAAAAGCTTGAAAAAGAACTTATTGATTATGATCTGGCCAATGAGCTGACCATTATTTATAAGTCGCTGAAAAAGCTCAACATTAATTCTTCGGATTACTTCCAGTATTCACAGCTTTATAACCGCCACGTGGCATATATGCTTGCGCTGGATAAAGCGGAAGATTTGCTGGCTGACTACTGTAAAAAATACGGGAGCTACCTGTTTACCGGGGACGCCACGGAGAAAATGGGTCTTACGCTGCTGATGAAAGAGATGCAGAATGTGGCGAACCTCTATGAATCGCACAGGTTGTATGTTTACCGCAGCTGCATGCTGATCTTCCACCGGTTATTTGTTGAGCAGGATGAAACTTCTAAAGACGAAGCGCAGCAAGACAGCGATTCAATCGAAGACATCTTTGCAAAAGTTCAGAAGATATTCGACAGCTATCCGCAGGATGTTATTTATTATCACATCAACCTGGTTTTTGAATTTCTAAAGCTGGAGTACTACAATCATTACAAAGTATACCGTCAGGCTGAAAAATTTTATGAAGAGGTTAATGATGCTACGTCTAATTTATTAACCAACTACGCTACGTACACATTCCCGGCTCAGTTTCTCATTTCAAAAATTGAACGGAACATTCGGTTGGGCACAGAAGCAGACCTCTACGCAGAAGCCGAAACCGTTCTGGTTGATTACGAGCCTGATGCAACAGATACGCCCAAGCATGTTATCTATATTACCTTTCGGGCACTTGCCTGTTATTACGCGGGCAAATATGACGAGGCTGCCAAGCTTATCAATACGTTGCTGAATGAAGTAAGCTTAAAGAAATATCCGTTTACGCTGCTGGAGATAAAATCCTTGCTTGCACTGCAATACGTACTGCTGCAGGATTATGAATTATTTAACCAGCTGGCAAATAGTATTCAGCGCCAAATCCGGATGTTCGGGAAAGATGAGTGCGAAAACATTCAACTGTTTATTAAGATTCTGAAGATTGCGGTGAGTGAAGCCAAAAAAGAAAAGGCAAAAAAAATAGCTGCAGTCATTCCACGGTTTGCGGGGCTGAAAGTAAACTACTTCGCTCCCACCTTGTTGGTAAAGCTGGATGATGCCTTAATCAATAAACTAACGGAGTTCTAAACCTCAAGCTTCATAATGCTTTCGTGCGAAAGCGGCTTGTTCAGGTAAAGCTTAACATTTTCATACTTTTTAGATCGGTTGAAATCCTGCGGATTAATCGATGAGGTAAGCATGACGATCTTGCACTTCTTCTTGGTTGTATTGTTCAGCTTTTCAAATTCCTCCAGAAACTGGAAACCATCCATTAACGGCATGTCGATATCCAGAAAAATAATATCCGGCAAAACTTTATCGGCAACCTCAATTTTCTCCATGTTCCGGAGAAACTCGATAGCGCTTTTTGCCCCGGTGTGGGTATAGATATTCTCCGCCACCGATGCCGCTTCAATCATTTTCTGATTAATGAGGTTATCAATCTCATTATCATCAATCAGCATAACAGCACGGTATTTTTTTGTGGGCATAGTGGGGCTTTCTATAAATTTAAATGTTTTCGGGCTTACCTTAAAAGTACGATTAAATATTGAATTTGATGCCCTGCGCAAGCGGCAACGTTGATCCGTAATTGATTGTATTGGTTTGTCTGCGCATGTAGGTTTTCCACGCATCTGAGCCTGACTCGCGTCCACCACCAGTTTCCTTCTCACCGCCAAAAGCTCCGCCAATTTCAGCACCGGAGGTGCCAATGTTAACATTGGCAATTCCGCAATCGGATCCCTCCTGCGAAAGGAATTTTTCCATCTCCTGCATGTTGTTGGTCATGATGGAGGATGATAAGCCTTGCTTAACGCCATTTTGAATAGCAATAGCATCATCGATTTTTTTGTACTTGATCAGATACAGGATTGGCGCAAAGGTTTCGTGCTGCACGATCTTGTATTCATTTTTAACCTCAGCAATCGCAGGCTTTACGTAGCAACCGGATTCATACCCTTTACCCTTTAATACTCCACCCTCAACCACAAACTTTCCGCCTTCGCGCTTCACCTGGCTCAATGCAGTCGTGTAAAGCTTAACAGCCTGCTTATCGATCAGCGGTCCGACATGATTCATCGGGTCAAGCGGGTTGCCAATATTTAAATGAGCGTACGCTTTTTTCAAACGCTCTTTTACCTGGTTGTAAATTTTTTCATGAACAATTAACCTGCGGGTTGTCGTGCAACGTTGTCCGGCCGTACCCACTGCGCCAAACAATGCTCCCCGGATAGCCATATCCATGTTTGCATTTTCGGAGACGATAATGGCATTGTTTCCTCCAAGCTCCAGCAACGCACGACCTAAGCGTTCACTCACTGTTTTTGCAACAGCTTTACCCATGCGGGTTGAACCCGTTGCTGATACAAGCGGAATATCTTCATGCTTCGACATGAGCTGACCGATGATTGCATCCCCATTCACAACGCATGACACACCCTCCGGAACATTATTTTTTCTAAAAACTTCTGAGATAATGTTCTGGCAGGCAATGCTGCACAACGGAGTTTTTTCGGAAGGCTTCCACACACAGGTATCTCCGCACACCCAGGCGAGCATGGAGTTCCATGACCAAACTGCTACCGGGAAATTGAAAGCAGAGATCACTCCAACAATTCCCAGCGGATGATATTGCTCATACATCCGGTGGCTGGGTCTTTCCGAATGCATCGTTAATCCATGAAGCTGTCGCGATAGCCCGACTGCAAAATCACAGATGTCAATCATTTCCTGAACTTCACCCAACCCTTCCTGGTACGACTTGCCCATTTCATACGAAACAAGCTTACCGAGCGGCTCTTTATATTTTCTCAATGCCTCCCCGATCTGACGCACAACCTCACCGCGTTTTGGTGCCGGCCATTTGCGCCACTCTTTAAAGGCTTGCTTTGATTTTTCGACTACTTGTGCAAAAACTTTAGGATCCGTAGCGCGAACACTGCCGATTAGGATACCATCAGCCGGAGAATATGAATCAATAATCTTACCTGATGACTTGAGCCATTTTGCTCCGGTAGATGCGCCCGGGTTTGTTTTTTTAATACCTAACGCTGTGAGGGATTCTTTAATGCCGAAATTTTCCATGATAATCTAAATAATGAGGGTACAAAAGTAATAAAATCGAGGTTTGAAGTTACCATTCAAGTGCATAAGCCTTCTTATCGCCTGCCTCGTAATAACCCTCTATCAAAATTCCGCCACGCTTGTATTCCAGCATGCGGTTAAAATCCTCTACGTCATCCACCGGTACGCGGTCCAGAAACGAGATGATAAAGCCGTCCCTGATTCCAGCCTCCTTCCACTTGCCCTCGCTTATCTTTTTCACGCGGATCCCGTTCTCAACTTTCAGGGTTGTAAGCTCGCTGAACAGCAGATCACCTACCTCCATTCCATTGAAGTCATAGCGAACGTCCTTCTTATATGTGCCTTCGCGGCCGTCATTATCTTTTAAGCGGGCTTTAACAACATTCGTTTTATTCTCACGTACATAGGTAACATTGATTTCTTTTCCCGGACGATTCCGTGCAACCCACTCCTGCAATTCAGAAACGGATTTTACAAAATGATTATCAATCGCAGTAATCACATCTCCAGGTTGAATACTCGCTTCCTCTGCTGCACTGCCCAGGTTAACCCGGGTTACCAGTACACCATCATTCATGTTCAGACTAAGTTGTTCTGCGATACTTGCATTCACATCAGTAATTTGAACACCCAGCAGCCCACGCTGAATCTGACCATACTCCAGTAAATCATCCATAACCTTTTTCACCAGGCTCACAGGAATAGCAAACGAATAACCAGAATACGTTCCGGTAGCTGTGGCGATTGCCGAGTTAACACCTACCAATTCTCCTTTCAAATTTACCAATGCTCCTCCGCTGTTTCCGGGATTGACGGCAGCATCCGTTTGAATGAAAGATTCTACCTGTAGATTATTTTTCTCTCGCAGAATGCGAATATTGCGTGCGCGTGCGCTTACGATACCCGCGGTCACCGTTGAATTGAGATTAAATGGATTACCAACCGCCAATACCCACTCACCAATTTTCACTGCATCCGAATTTCCGTACAGAACAAACGGAAGATTTTTCGCTTTGATTTTCAATAAAGCCAAATCGGTGCTGGGATCTGTTCCTATAATTTTTGCATAAAAGCGCTGGTTGTTGTTCATGATCACTTCAACATTCGTAGCTTCTTCGATTACGTGATGGTTCGTAACAATGTAGCCGTCATCGGAAATGATCACACCAGAACCGGAGGAGCGTTCCTGCGGCTGGTAATACATCTCCAACGGGTTAAGGCTGAATGATCCCGAACCATACGAGGCCTGGATATGAACGACAGCCGGAACAACTTTCTGCGATGCCAGCAAAAAGTTCACATCCTTGGGAACATCATATGTACTATCGCGAGTATAGTTTGCTAACACAGCATTCTGCCGCTCTTCAATGGATTGATAGGTAGGAATACTGTCGCTCAGGTATTTTACCGTGAAAATCGAGCCCAGGATGCCTCCAATAAATGTTACCAGAAAAATTACTGCGATCAGGATGCCAGTGCGCTTCATATCTTCTTCTTACGAAACCGAAAGGTAATGGTTTATTTCCTGCCTTTCCCTCTCCCTTGGGAGAGGGTGCCCGAAGGGCGGGTGAGGGAATAAAAAAACCCCGCCCAACATTGCTGCCGAGCGGGGTACCCCTCAACCAAACTCTACTTAAAACTATCTTAGTTAACTTTAATTGTCTGCTTCAGCGCTTTTTTCTCATCTTTTGGAATCGTGATCTCCAAAATACCATCGATGTATTTTGCAGCAATTTTCGTTGCATCTACATTTTCAGGTAAGGTGAAAGACCGGCTGAACGTTCCATGCTGTGATTCGATTGAACGAAAGGTGTTCTCTTTTTTCTCCCGCGAGAACTTACGCTCACCGCTGATGGTTAAAAAATTGTCGTTCAAATCGATCTTAAAATCTTCTTTTTTCATCCCGGAAACCGCTACATGAATTTCAAAGGCGTTTTCCTCTTCAAAAATGTCCACCCGTGGAACGAAAGAGTACGCGGAACCGCCACTGCGGGCAGCTGATTCGCTGAAAAAGCGATCGATCAAGTTGCTGAAAGATGTTGGTGTGTAATCGTTCAGCGCGGAGTTGTAACGTATTAAGCTCATACTTTTATTTTTTTTTGTTAAACATGAATTTCTATTCATGATAACCCTGTAGGGAAAAGTATGCCGATGGATTTTAAGCGTGATTTTTATGTCAAAATGTCTGTTACGCTACGGGATAAAGGCAATTTCAGGACAAAATGACTTAAAAATGATTCTTTCTGGCTGAGATAGACTACTCTTTCTCTTGGTTGCGTTGGATGAACCGATCGAAGTTTTCCTTGAACGCTTCGTGTTGAAACTTTCCATCCATAGGGATTTCCTTACCTGTTTCAGCCAGGTTTACGAGTTCGTAGTACCGTTCCGGAAACTTATCAGAATACAATGTTGGCACAGCGCCCACTTTTGTGAATGCCATGTAACAGGTGAATAATAAAAAGAGTGCAACCAGTACCATAGCACGATCGCCCAACGCTAGCATAAACCGGTAGGCAGTTGTTTTTTCCTTGTTGATTAAGATATTTCCCAAAACCAGATTTCCAATGATGGCAATACTAATCAGTAAGAAGGCCAGCATCCCAACCGGATCAGAAAAGGTCGAAATGAACGGAGTGAAGATCATGGACATCAAATAAAAAATCACACTGGAATAGAAAATCAATACGAGTATGGATAAAATCTTATTTTCTGGTTTTGCGATACGAAAAGCCCGGAGCATTTTTTGAACATACACGCCTACCAATACAATTCCCGCTAAGGCAAATACATACTCGATAAACTCAAACCGGATATAAAAGACACGCATGGCCATGATTGCTGATAACACAAACAGGCAAACTGTTTCGATCAACTGTGAGGCATATTGATCCCTCCTGAGGAATACGGTTACGCATTGAATGAAAAAGATAATACTAAAACTTGTAGCGGCTATCCCTAATACAATCATTCCATAATCATTCTGAGCCATGGAAGCGAATGCTCCCATGATGATCATCACAAATAGTAAGTAATAGATAGCAGTATATTTTTTCACATTAAAACGGTTGAAAATATTGCAAGTACGCCCAAATTTTTGTCAGCCACATTTGTTCATCTAACTTTTTCCAGGTTACATCTCCCTGCTCGTGGTCTCGCTTCTTACACACTTCCCATAAAATATGGCTTAAGCAATCCAACTCTGCCTCGTCTGTTAATGTTTTTGGTATCGCACTGTATGCTTTATAATAATTACCCTCAGCCGCCAAACCATCCACTACATGGTATACAACATACTGTTTGAAGTTGACCGGATAATCTCTTAAAATTTTAAATGCCATACGGTTCATCGGTTCACTTCCGATTTGCGAAATGAACCGCACAAAATCGAAACGCGGATCTATCTGCGGTTGCAAATTTGTGATATCCATATTTTGGATTTTTGAAAAAGCTGAATCCAGATAAATAAAAGTTTGCGGGTCTGCATTATGTTCATATAATGTTTTTGCCATAAAAAGATATGCAAAAGCCTTCTCGTTTTCTCTTGGGAATCGTTCCGCAAGGTCCATCGCTTCTTCCCGCTTACCATACCGGGCGAGGTATACCGCTCTGTTTCTTAATTCATTGAAAAAGAAATTCCGTTCGATGTATCCATATCGCTCAGACGCCTGCGTGATCTTACTCTTATCAAACTTCCCTCCATACACATTCGCATTCACCGTATCACCTACTGAAAAGAAATTATTACTAATGATCATCGCTAACTGGGTACCATCAAACTCTGCAGTTGCCGGATGTTGCGCAACAAGGGTTGCCATCTGAACCAGCACCTCATTAGGCATCGGACAATGATTATCATACTGATCAGAATCAAAAAATGGAGGCTTATTCTCAAACGCTTTAGCTACCCACCAATTCAGCATCTCCAGGTCGTTACCTGAAACATAGAGTTCAGAAAATAATTTTTCCTTTTGCAGATAGTTAAAAAATACATCCGAATGATAGGTGTTGCTGAACCAGCCGTCCATGTAGTCGGGGTAAATGAACAACTGATTCCGGGTTACAACTTTTTCGCGAATACCGTCTGAGATGTAAGGAATGATAATCGTAGTTTGTTCACTCAGATAATTTTTATCTACCTGACGATAGTATCCAATCGCTTCGTCAAAGAGCTTTGTTATGGAAGCCTGGTCAATCTCCAAGTCCCTGTCGTACGCATATTTCCAGTCAAAGATCGCCTGGCGCTTTTTATTCATCGCCAACAGGAAATTCCGTTCATTGGGATTGGGAAATTTTTCAAGCTGTTTATTCAATTCCGACACCAACTCATTAAACACTGTCCGATTGCCCAGGCACAGGTTGGGATAGTAATATCCTTTAAAAGAGCGTAAGAAATCCGGATCAATCGTATTACCGAATAACCGGCTGATGTACGCACTTCGGATAACCATATTCCGATAAATTGAGTACGGACTATCTTCCACATCGTTTTTGCCGAGCCATGAAACAACAACAGGTGCTTTTGCCTGATGACCAAACTGATACAAGTACCCAAGCACAGTGGTATAGTTATTAAACATCCTGCCATTACCAAAGTAGGCGGTCTGATTGTACGAAATGATTGCCTCAAAGCACCGGATCACTTGTTTTTCATCGCCCGCAGCAGCGTACAGCGAGGCGAGTGTATGAAAACCGCCATTAAAATCCATCGCGTTACGGCCGTTGAGCTCATAACTCCCCTTCGGATAATACGTTTCAAAGTTAGCTTGAGCTTCCGCTCCCGACATAGGAGAAACCAATGTTAACAATCTTGTAACGCCTTCGTTAGATGGATTGAAGGTGAGCCAGTTGTGCATGGCCAGATTCAACTGAGTGCCAACGGAAGGGCGAGCCAATTTTCTATCGGTAAAAAATTTCTCCACCAGATTGTAACCAATCTCAACAAACTGTTTTAACGCTTCTTCAACTTCCTTATTTGGATTATAATAATTATCGTACGATAACAGGACATTAAATTTGTTAACGTTCTCTAACAGAAAATCATGTTCGCCCCCTTTTGATTGCAGCGCTCGTAAATCGTTTCCCACCAATTGAATAAGATCATGCTTTAGCTTGGTTTTGTCCTTTTTATTAATTTCTAACAAAGTCCGGTACTGCGAGCAGGTTCTTACAATCCTTTCCTTTATGGGCAGCGTTTTAAAATATTCGAGCAGCGATCCAGATGAATATCGCTCATTCATTTGTAAATAAACCGCTTTCGCGTTGTTTTCTATTTCAGGGCTCGCCAACAGTACTTGCGCCCTGTTCTGAACACGTTCAATAACCTTCTTGTTCGTTTTTTGCTCAGCGTCATTCCAATAAAACCCGCTGGCGATTAACATTATTACAATGGCTGCAATAGTTACTATACGTTGCGGGCCATATTTGATAAAAGCCCGGGTAACCATTACGCTACGAGCACTCTGCGCTAGAAATGCGCGTATATCCGCTAATTCAGCAGCAGCATGAGCTGTAGCAGCTGTCTCATCTTCCTGAATTTCAGAATACCGCTTGATCCAGCCTACAGTCGGCTTGCTTTTAGCAAACCAATCCTCAAAGAATGAAAGTGGTCCTATCGGCAAAAGATAGGCACTGCTCCTTCCATTGTTCTTCCAGCGGTCGAGCTGTTTTTTAAAATCGAGATAGGTTGCATACGATTCGTACTCCTCGTTTGCCCACTTGTTAAGCTTTGTCCAGTTACGAATCAGACTCTCGTGCGTAATATCAAGAACTGTTTCCGGTGTTAGCGTATGGGTAGCTTCCTCACTTGTTTTAAACGGGCGAATAAATGAGCTGCCTTCTTCGCGATAACTATTGAGCACGCCACCAATTACCTCAGGTGTAAGCCCGGGTGTATTTACGATTGCAGTAATTTCCCGCAGGCTCATCCGGTTACGGACAGCCCTGCTGTTATCAATCTTCGTTAAGCAACTAAAGGTAAGTGCAATGATACGTTTTGCATCAGTTTGCGTAATGGGACTAGCCGGTTCATGCTGATTGTAATACACACTGGCGTTCTCGTACAAAACACTGGCGTGAATTTCAATTACCTTGCTCAGGCTCGTTTCGTGATAATATTCACGCTGGTGCGCAGGAAGATTCTTAAACCAGTTATTAAATTCAACTTTATCCTGGTCCGGAAGTTCATCGGCAGGCATCCCGCCCACCATGGCATAATGCAACAAGTCCATTTCCCGTTGGCCATTGTCGGCTGCCAGCCATATCTGGCTCAAGGCATGTTGTAAAATTGGCAATTGATCAACGCCTTCCGAAAGATCATATACCAGTCGTTCAATCAAACGTTGTGAAATTCTGTTACCGCTCAGAATCGCAGGCTCTTCAATAACTTGCTTTAAATCTTTTCGTTTCAGACGCGGAACAAAAAATTGTGAAAAGCCGATATACTCGGGCAGTCCGCGAAATGCCGAACATTGTCCAATATAATCCGAGCGCATGGTGCACACGATGTACACAGGCAAATTTCTACTGATGGCGATGCGGGCGGTTTCCAACAACAGGTTCACTACAATTTGTGAATCCTGTGATGGCGATTCTTTAAAGAAGTTTTCCGGATTGGTAAAAAACTCTTCAAACTGATCGACCAGAATTAATAGATTGGCGGCTTTACGCTTTTTATTCTTTTTATCGATTTCGGACAATTGCTTCCACTGATCGTCTTCCTCATCTGTATAGAATTCCGAATTTGTATAGAGATCAATGAGCGATGAAAAACCCCGTCTTAATTCTGTTTCTGCGGTTGCCTGTTGACTACTAAATTTTTCAGCAATGGCACGCGCCATATTCGTAACCGGGCTTCTTTCCGGACGAAAGTCCGCCACGATCCAGTTGGTATACTTTGCTTTAAAAAACCCCGCCCGCGCATTCGGAATCAGACCTGCATAAATCAACGATGATTTTCCTTCGCCCGAAGCGCCCGTCACCATCAAAAACCTATTCTGTTCAAGTAATGCCGTGAGCTGATCTACCTGAGAATCTCTGCCTTTAAAATAAAGACTCTCTTCCTCCGTGAAGGAACGAAGACCGGTGTACGGACAAATTCCAATCGTATCGGATAGATGATTACTCATTTACGTAGTTAATAGGATTTAAAGTATACCATAGATAATTCCGGTTGTACACTTCCCAGCCTGTCTCATCTTCATGGTACCGGTAACCATATAGAATTTCCAACAGCATCATAGCTTTGTCATCATCCGAAGCATCGGCTGGAATATTTTGTACAGCCTCAAACAATTCTCCTCGAACCGCTAAGGAACGTCCGATCAATTGTATCGGTGCCGATTTATACTTCAAGTTTTTAATGGTAGCATAAGCCTCCATTAAGTTTTTCTCCTGATTTTGTAACACTAAGCTATATGCAATTAAGATACGGTTAGGTTGGCCAGCTTTTAAATCGGTAGCCCGCTTCATTTCAGCATTTGAAGAATCAAGGAGCGCGTCAACTTTATCCACATTCTTATTGTTCAATAAAAAATTGTTAGATGCAAAAGCATATAACGAAGAACGGTTAATAGGATTTTTCATTTGACTGATCAAGTGATTTGCATCTGCCGGCCGATCGTAATGAATCAGACCTGTTACTACGCTTGCATAGGATCTGAAAATGGGCGCTTCTGCACCCGCAACGTTGATAACCTGATTTGTTGTAACATTCGGGGCCCAGCGTAAAAAATCCTCTTTGTTCCCTTCGTTGAATGCTCTCTCGCACAGGTAAACATAGAGTAAGCTCAAGTCAGCAGTTCTTAAAAAAGTGTTCTCACTTACTACGGCTTCAAGCGCAGCTAGGTCAGCGTACGCAGGAACTCTTCGGATATAATAAACTGGGTTTTCACCAGTTGTCAAAAAGGTAGGCAAAAGATAGTCTTGAAATGCAAGCGCATCGACAGCAGATGTATATAACTTATTAATCAGATCATTACGTACCAAATAATTCAGGAATGAGGGCGATGTAGAGGCCAGGTTAGCGTTTCGGATTTCAAGTGGATGGAACTTTGTCCGGATATCCGGATACGTAAATAAATACGACACCGATACCGCAGAAACATCCGCCTGCCACTGTCCGATGATTGTGATGGGTTGTTGTAAAAAAGCCGGACTCACCTTTTCATACAAGGCCATTGCCTTTTGGTATAGTTCATCCGCTTCTGCTATTGAAGCATTGCTCAACTCAAGTTTTTTCGCTTTTAACAACCCTTCATTCTTATACGCCAGCGCTAACGACATATTTTTCATGTCAGGACTGGAATTAGTTTGTTCGATTGATAGCCGAAGCCTTTTTGAAAAGAACCCAATCATATCAATTGGTGCGTACTGAAGATTTCCGTTAGAATATTGAACGAGGGTTGGGTCGTTATTGCTTGAGATATAAATATTTGGTGAGGTGCGGGCCAGTAGTCGCTCATAAAATTCAGAGACCTCAATTCCCTTTCGCGAACAATACGCTTTTACGAACGCATCCACCTGATCGGCATGACCTGAAGTAAAAAACACACCTGCAACGTTCGAAGCATTGTCCATATTCTCGGTGTAATTGTTTTGATAATATCCCCGATTATATTTCAGGAGCGAGTCAATCGCCTGTACTGCTTTAGGCATTTCTCCTAATGCCGCATAGGCATACGCAAGTTCCTGATACAATCCATTAAAATTAAATGCATAATTAAAAAGACCTCTACCCATCAGATTATCGCGATGATATTGTTGGAGTAGCCAGGGCGAACGGTTTGCGTTCTCAAAAGGCGATATAATGTTGATTAACTTTCTTAGTTCATCGGTAGTAAATGCATTAGCATTAATAGCATGCTCCAATACGCGATGCAGGTTATTCATATCATCAAATCCTTGTGGCTGTTCCGTTAAAACATGCATTACATACTGCGCGCAACGAAACGCTTGCTTCTTTTTAAATTCCGCAATTTCATCCGAAGGCTTATACAACGCAGCCAGTTCTAAGGTATGCTGATACGTTGCCGCTTCCATCAGTATTTTTTCAACTACACGAACACTGCTATTTTTTATATCATAGGCTTCATACAAACTATCCACCGCAGTCATAGCCTGACGTAACGTGGTATGCGGCTCGTTTTTGCCTTGCGTAACAAGGTAAGTAACCAGGATAGAAGTTGTTTTGATAGCTGTAAGCTGATCATTGGCATGAGCAGGTATATCCTTCACTGAAATCAATCCATCTTTCAACGCATCGACTAATAACATTCCCTGGTTCTGAACGTTAACCTTGCGGGAATTAATCAAATGGATCACTTCCTGACGGATGTCTTTCAAGACGTAGTCATTCTGTTTTCGGACATAGTTGCGCAGCGCAAAAGAACTGCACACTAACAAAACAATAATGCCCAGCACCGCTACCATTTTACCGGTTCCATATCGCACCACTGCCCGGGTTACTTTATGCCTTGCCGCACTACGTTTAAAAAACTCCTGCGAATCAGCAAGAAGCTGCTGGCCTTTTGTGAGTTTCTTATCCTGACTTTTTTGATCTTCCAAATACCGCGCTATCCACCAGGCATTTGGTTTTACGGTGGAGTACCAGTTCTCAAAATACGTAAGCGGTCCAATAGACAACAAGAATCCACTTGATTGTCCGCTATCTATCCAACGATTTAATTGCTGTTCGAAATCAAGGAATGTGTTGTAATGATCGAACTCCTGCTTGGCCCATTGCTCCAGGTATTCCCAGTTGCGGATAAGGCTTTCGTGCGTAATATCCAACACCGTATCTTCAGCCAGATTTTGAGTTTCCGCGTCATCTGTAATGAATGGACGAATAAATGTATTCCCTGGCTCTCTGAATATGGTAAGAATTTGTCCAAGCGTAGTGATATCAATTTCGGGTTTGTTGAGGATACTATGAATCTCTCTCAGTGTCATTCGGTTACGAACGGCACGGCCCTCATCAATTTTTGTCAGACAAACGAATGTCGTCCGGATAACTTCTTTTGTAGTTTCTCGGGACAATACTTTACTAGTTTTAATTCTTACTTGTTCGGCCGCTGATTCGTAAAGCTTGTTGGCGTGCGTATCGAGAACATTTTGAAGATTCGGCTCCTGATAAAACAATTTACTAGTATCAGGCTGTTTCAAAAACCACTGTTTAAACTTCGCAACGTGCTCGTCCGGCAATTCATCAGCAGACATCCCGCCAACCATCACGTAGTGGATCAAGTCCATTTCTTCTGTGCCCTGACTGGCTGCGTGCCATATCTGATTCAACGCATGTTGTAAAATCGGAAGCTGATCGACACCTTCTGAAATATCATGGATCAACCGTTCGGTGAGTCTTCGCGTTATTCTGTTACCACTTAACGTTGCAGGCTCTTCTATAACCTGTTGGAGCTGTGTACGATTTAATCGAGGCACAAAGAATTGAGAGAACCCGATGTATTCCGGCAACGACCGAAATGCTGCGCATTGCCCGATAAAATCGGAACGCATTGTAAAGATTATGTAGATCGGAAGATCTTCTTCCAGTGCAATCCGGGCGGTCTCGAGTAATACATTCAGCACCAGATTCGAATCACCGGAAGGGACACCTTGACGATAATTCTCCGGGTTAGTAAAAAACTCTTCAAACTGATCGACAATGATAATCAGGTTGGCTGCGTTTCTTTTCAGCGTCACTTTTTGTTTCTCATCAGCTTGTTGCCATGCAACTGAATCAACATCGATATAGCAATTCGAATTTTTGTATAGATCCACCAGTGCAGAAAATCCATGTTGTAATTCAGATTCTACCGTGGATGCATTGGCAATATGCAGTTGCTTCGCGAGTGCCCGGCATAAGTTTTTAAACGGACTGCGTTCCGGACGAAAATCTGCAATAGCCCACTGCGTGTACTTCGATTTTAAGAATCCCGCACGGGCATTGGGAACGATCCCCGCATAAACTAAAGAGGATTTACCATCACCGGATGCCCCGGTGAGCATTAAAAATTTGTTTCGCTGAAGTTGTTCCGTTGCCTGCTGAATGTGATCCTCCCGACCCTTAAAATATAAGGACTCTTCCTCCGTAAAGGATCGCAACCCTGTATAGGGGCAAATATTGTAATCTTCAAACATTACTTCAGATCGATTACGGCTGTGTATATTTTTTTAACCTCTGCCGGGATTGTTTCCTTTGGAATGATAGACGAAACAACCTTAGGTGCTTTAAAGCTTCTGGCTAAGTTGCTCTTCGGGTCATCATCCCCTACCAGGAACAATGGCGTGGGTGATGAAGCTCCGCCAACTTCTTTCCACATCTGTTTAATAAAGGGCAATGCCCAATCTGCCGCATATTTGAAATAGACTACTGCAAGTTTACTCTTTGGAATTTGCTGAGAGGATATGTCTCGATACTGTTCTTCGCCATCGGGCATAATGTTCATGATCTCAACCGGATACTCGAGACTTAGCTTATCCGTAATTACTCTTGCTTCCTGCTCATCCTGCTCGTTGAAGATGAAAAATATGTCTGTGTCTTTTGAATCGTAAACTTTCGCATCCTGCTTCATCATCACAATCCGGATATCATCCACCAGTTGCATCGGCCCTGGCGAATTCGAAAACATCATATTGCGGGTGATGTTGTTGCGAACGTATTTGATAAAATTCTGCTGTGCGGGCTTTACAGTCTGACTGCCTTCCGGATACATCCAAACAAAAGAATTGAAGTCCTTATCGTTATCAAGTCTTTTTTTAACTTCATTAAACTGGTATTGCGGGAAGGAAATCTCATCATCTGTTTCAAAACGCCTTCCAAATTCTCCACTTAACATATGAAGCGAACAGCTGCAACGGCTTAGCTCTTCCTGTACTTTTTCTTTAAAGCTGTTGTCGTCAGCCGGACAGTCAATCGAAGGCAGTACGTTAAACCCCGCTTTCTGTAATATGATCGCCATCTCTTCGCGTTGCTCTTTCAAATCTCCCGAAGTCCAGGCGAGGTAAATGCTTGGTCGTTCCCGATCAATAACCTGAACACGAATAGCGGAAGGCAATGTTGTTGTAAACGTTGACGGGACGATCTGCCGGGCAGTCAAATTAAGATTTGTCGCAGGAGCTGGCTTTCCATGTTCTATTACTTTTATACCCTGTACTATTTCCTTAATCGCATTGGCTAGTTTATTGATCTGATTGCGGTATAAGATTTTTCCCGATCCGGAGCTTAGCTCATCATCTACCGGTCGTAGCGATCTGTTGACTCCAGCATCGCGGTAAATAAAATCAATTGAGCGTAGGGCTCCTGCAAGCTCAGTTTCCAGCAGCTTAACATCATCCGTGTCTATATCATGTATCTTGATGGGAAGAATCCGGGAGGCAAAATTTCCATTGGGCAATTTTATATCCCTTCCGATACGGTCATTTTCGGCCTCGGACTTAAAAATTTTGAATTCCTGCTTCCAGGCAAATGAATTCGTATCACAATACGTTTGTGATATTATAGGAATAAAAATAAGTGCCCTGATCTTGTTGGTGATAGATGCATCAACCTGATGGGATTCCCCAAGCCCTTCTTGCGGATTTCTATCGAAAAAAATTGAGACTTTATCTTTTAATGTAGCATTAAGCTCCTGATTAAGCTTCTCTACAAATTCTGTTACCCAGCCATCATACTTATTATCGTTATGCCGATAGCTAACGAAAATATCGTACTCAAAGCCCGGGATGATTGAAGCCATAAAGAGGGTGGTTCAGATTTAAGCATTGATATTAGCGAAAAAGTGCTAAAAATCAATACGCACGGCCTGAAAAGGGCAAAATAACTACAGTGTATTGCCCTTCACTGTATAAACATTTCTGTTCCCGTTCTCTGAAGTAAGTACTCCGCAGTATTCGATCGTATATTTTTTTGATTCCAGTGCGAGCACAGCAGCAAAATGATCGCTGGCTAATATGGTACCCGGAACAGCAAGCGAATCCATACGCTTTACTAACGCTACGCTTTCCCCGGTGACAGTTTTGTTAATGGGACTATTTTTAGCTTCCATAAAAACAGGGCCGGCACTAAGACTAATCTTCGCAGAAACTTGAGCGCTACTACCTTTCAACGAATCTGTTACGAGTTCAATGAATTCCATGGCAGATGACTCCATGTCGAAACCGGCCAATAAAGAAGACTCACTTGCTTTATACGATCTGAATGTAATTGATTCATCAAAAATCTTTGAATCAACGTCTTTTAGTAGTCTGGTGAGCGCCATTGCCGGAACGGATTCAAAATTAACCTGCACCAGAAAAAGTACTGGTCTGTCAGGTCGTTCTGGTTTTGATTGACTTTGTGTTTCGGATGGCGGAGCAGATTGATTTGTTACAAAATTATCCGGGTTAATGTTGATATAATTTTTTGGATAGGGCCATACTGCGATAGTATCTCTCGTTCCACCCTGCTTACGTTTTAAATCAACAGCCGACAAAACAGTTAACAAAGTCGGATCAGCATGATGGGATGCACTGCGCAACACAGCAGAACCGCAGATCACTTTATTTTGAAAAGAAAAAAGATCGTCCAGTCCCGCATACGATTCGTTTGTTATATAGGTAACTGGAAATTTCTTAATCAGTCGGGTATATCGGTTTATCCATTCCTCACCCGCAAAGGCAACACTTTGCTCAATAAAATCAACTTCTGAAAACGGGAGAAAAATGTTTACCTCCCCGCCCAACTCTTCCATTGATTCAGCAAAAAGAATATCGCCTCCACAGGCCAGCGAACAATAACCGATGCGTGCATTGGAAGCGCGAAGAGAATTAAGAATCGCATTTTTTATCTGTGGTTCAATAGCCGCTGGAAAGCGTGGCGTGCTGCGGTTTGGATGGTCAATCATATGCCCGATAAATGCCATTACCATAGGCGGGTTGAACATCTTCATTACTTCACCTGAAACCGGAATAAAATTATTTAACAGCCACAACTGATTATACACGCTGGTGACCTTTCCCCAATCGTTACCAGCAAGCTTGCGGGCTTCTACAAAATATTCGGTTGACTTTGCTCTATTCTTTGTAAGAATATAAGCCTCTCCCAGCGTAGCTAACTTCCAGAAGTCGTTAGCAGCATTACTTTCGATAAGCGCGATTACTTCCGTTGCGAGTTCACGGCTCCGGCTTGCTTGTCCGGCCATAGCCGTCATAGCAGCTGCATTGATACCGGTGTAGTAACTTTTTGTTAGGGAGAAATTCCGGAAATACGTATCGCGCGATTTTATCGCGAAGGAGTTACTCTGATTTTTTTTAAACAGCTCTTTATAGATACTGCCTAATATCCCGGCAGATTCCGGATCGTCTGGAAATTGACTGTATACAGGTTCGAGAAACGCAAGCGCAGTTTCGGGCATACCTGATTTTGAAACAGCAAGCGCGTACAGCTGCTTGTAGCGTAAGTCCTGACTTGTTTTTAGCGCTTCTTCAGCGTTTATACGAGCCTCAATATACCGGCCATGGCTGATTAAGCTTTCAAGGTGTTCAATAGTTGCGGACAAGAGGTTGAGCTAGGTTGGTATAACTCACGATTTTAGCACAAAATATTGAAAGTACCCACCGTCAGGCGTACAAAGCTTCCTTCTGTGCGGCAACTTTATCGTTCTCGATGTACTCATCGTAGGTCATGAGCTTGTCGATGAAGCCGTTTGGCGTGATTTCGATAATGCGATTTGCAACCGTATGGGTAAACTCATGATCGTGCGATGTGAACAGAACCGTGCCCGGGAAATCTTTCAACGCGTTGTTAAATGCAGTAATTGATTCCAGGTCCAGGTGGTTGGTAGGTTCATCCAGGATCAGGAAGTTGGCTTGCGCCAGCATCATGCGTGAAATCATGCAACGCACTTTTTCACCTCCGGAAAGGACATTTGATTTTTTGAATACCTCTTCCCCTGAGAATAACATCTTACCCAAAAATCCGCGAACGTAAACTTCGTCTTTGTTCTCTTCTTCAGCGAACTGGCGGAGCCAGTCAATCAGGTTATCATTGCCGTTGAAGAAAGCTTCGTTGTTGCTTGGCAGATAGGCTGACGTAATGGTTTGTCCGAACGTAAACTTACCGCTACCAGCTTTCAATTCACCTGCAAGAATTTTAAACAACGAGCTGACCGCTAAGCTGTCTTTGCTGAGGATGGCAATTTTATCCCCCTTATTTACGAAGAAGTCAAGTCCTTTAAACAGTACCTCTCCATTCTGAGAATAAGAAAGATTCTCAACGTGCAAGATCTGATCGCCTGCCGTGCGCTTCTGCTGAAAAATGATTGCAGGATATTTTCTGGTAGACGGCTGAATGTCGTCCACGTTTATTTTCTCCAGTAATTTTCTGCGACTTGTAGCCTGACGGGATTTTGATGCATTCGCGCTAAAGCGTGCAATGAATTCCTGAAGCTCTTTCTTCTTCTCTTCGGCCTTTTTGTTTGCGGATGACCGCTGGGATAGTGCTAACTGACTCGACTGATACCAGAACGAATAGTTACCCGTATACAGTTTAATCGCGCTGAAATCAATATCAACAATGTGCGTACACACGGTATCCAAAAAGTGGCGATCGTGCGATACAACAATTACCGTGTTCTTAAACTCCAACAAGAAATCTTCCAGCCAGCCAGCGGTTTTCAAATCCAGGTCGTTGGTAGGTTCATCGAGAATCAAAATATCCGGATTACCGAAAATTGCCTGCGCCAAAAGCACGCGTACTTTCTGGCTACCGCTTAATTCCTTAACCAGCTTAAAATGTTCTTCTTCGGCAATACCCAGTCCACTCAATAAAGACGCTGCATCGGATTGCGCATTCCAGCCGTTCATTTCGGCAAACTCCGCTTCCAGTTCAGAGGCTTTAAGTCCATCTGCTTCAGAAAAGTCAAGTTTTTCGTAGATGGCATCTTTCTCCTTCATCACCTTCCACAGCTTTCCATGGCCCATCATTACTGTATCGATTACCGGAACCTCATCAAACTCATAGTGGTTCTGACGAAGTACAGCCATGCGCTTGCCAGGCTCAATGCTTACGTTTCCACGGGTTGGATCAATATCTCCAGCCAGGATCTTTAAGAAGGTAGATTTTCCGGCACCGTTCGCTCCGATTACCCCATAGCAATTCCCGTTAACGAACTTCAGGTTAACCTCATCAAACAAAACCCGTTTCCCGAACTGGAGCGATATGTTATTGGCAGCAATCATGATTTATAGCAATTAGAAAAAATAAAGAAGGCGCTTAATAAAAAGCGCCTTCACGTTTCGGTTTTACCGTTTTGCTCCTCCTCTTGGGTCCCGCACCTGCGGGAGACCCCCTGATTAATCCCGCACCTGCGGGACTCTAACCAGTGGAGCTAAAACACCTGTTAAAGCAACTCCTTTAATAAGCCCTTCAACAAAAGCTCTTGACTTTTGTTGTTTTATAAACTTCTCAATTCTCATCGCGAAACTACGGTCTTCGCCACAGGAAAAAACCGCTTTTAACACCCAAGGACGATGTTTGGAGGTAAATGAGTCTTCAGCTATCTCATTGTGCTGCTTAATCCTTTGCTCCACATCACCAGTGTGTCCGACATAATAAATGTCAGATTTCAGCGAATAGAGTATATAAATGAAATACATAAAAAAACCGGGTTCAACTCCAACCCGGTTTTTGGTCTGCTCCTCCTCTTGGGCTTGAACCAAGGACCCCCTGATTAACAGTCAGGTGCTCTAACCAGCTGAGCTAAGGAGGAATTTCCTCAAAAAGGAGTGCAATATTACAGACTATGCACCCATTTTTCCAAACGCCATTTTAGATATTTCCTGAACCGCCTGTCAAATCACCTTCTAACCAGACGGTAAATTCCGGTATTTTTTAGCAAAACTTCCTCCCTACTCATGAAAAACAAATTACCGATTCTGCTACTACTCTTTACCCTCGCCAGCGTCAGCGTATTTGCCCAGCAACCACTATGGCTGCGATATCCATCCATCTCCCCGGACGGCTCACAAATTGTATTTACCTATCAGGGTGATTTATATATTGTAAACACCTCCGGTGGGAAAGCTGTTCAGCTTACTTCACACGCGGCCCATGATTTTATGCCCATTTGGTTTCCGGATGGTCAGTCCATTGCCTTCGCTTCCGACAGGTTTGGAAATTTTGACATATTTAAAATGCCTGCCGCAGGAGGAATACCGACACGGCTCACCTATCACTCTGCCAACGATTACCCGGCTTCTGTTTCACCCGATGGCAAGGATGTGTTATTCAATTCTCTCCGTAACGATCAGGCATTGTATGCCGATTTTCCGAACGGTACAATGCCCGAACTCTATCAGGTGTCGGCAAATGGCGGCAGAAATTTAATGACACTCACTACTCCATCCGAAGCTGCAGTTTATAATGCATCGAAAACCAAACTATATTTTCAGGACCGTAAGGGATATGAAAATACGTGGCGCAAGCATCACCAGTCATCCATTGCTCGCGACTTGTGGGTTTATGATTCCAAAAACGGAAGCTATACGCAACTCACGGAATTTGCTGGCGAAGATAGAAACCCTGTAGTTGACGCAGATGAAAATTATCTCTACTACCTGAGTGAAGCGAGTGGTTCATTTAATGTGCATCGGATAACACTTAAAGGCGGAGGGTTGGAAAAAAGTCAGCTCACAAGTTTCAAGAATCACCCGGTACGGTTTTTATCGATGGCTAAGAATGGAACGTTATGCTTTTCGTATGACGGAGAAATCTATACCCTGAAAAGCGGAAGCCAGCCAGTCAAAGTTAACATAGGCATACAAGCAGATAGTAAACTCAATCCATACGAAATCTTACAAATTAACAGTGGCGCTACACAACTGGCTGTTTCACCCAATGGAAAAGAAGTGGCCTTTATCGTTCGCGGAGAAATTTTTGTTTCCGCCATGGAGGGCGGTGTTACCAAGCGTATAACAAACACGCCTGAACAGGAACGAACTGTAAGCTTCAGTAAAGACGGCCGCAGTCTGGTATATGCAGGTGAACGCAATAACAACTGGAACATTTACACGACCAGCATTGTGAGAAGTGAGGAGCCTTATTTCTATGCTTCTACGATATTGAAAGAAACTCCCGTAATCGCCACTGACGCTGAAGAATTTCAGCCTGCCTTTTCACCGGATGGAAAAGAAGTTGCCTATCTCCAAGAGCGTACTGCTTTGAAAGTTGTTAACCTGGCCTCAAAGTCTTCGCGCTTAATTATGTCGAAAGAAAAATCATACTCTTACAGTGATGGAGACCAGAGTTTTGCATGGTCGCCTGATGGAAAATGGTTTCTGGTTTCTTTTCTGATGGAAAATCACTGGATCAAGGATATCGGACTGGTGAGCGCGGCCGGCAACAGTGAAATCATCAACCTCACAAAAAGCGGATTTGGCGACTTCGGTGCAGAGTGGATGATGAATGGGAAAATGATGATCTGGTTCAGCGACCGCGATGGAATGAAAAATCATGGAAGCTGGGGCGCCAGCAGCGATGTGTATGGAATGTTCTTTACGCAGGAGGCCTATGATAGATTCAAGTTGAATGAGAACGACTACAAGCTCTGGAAAGAAAAAGAAGACGACAAGAAAAAAGAACCCGCTGAAAACAAGCCTGATGCAGATAAAAAGTCCAAGCCAGCAACCGAAGAAAAAAAATCGGAGGATATTGTTATCGACTTTAAGGGCCTTGACGAACGTAAAGCGCGGCTAACCATTCACTCTTCATTGCTGGGAAACGCCATCGTTTCAGAAGATGGAGAAAAATTATTCTACACCACCACGGTTGAAAAAGGAGTTGATTTATGGACAACCAATCTACGGACGCGTGAAACTAAAATACTTTCCAAGCTTGGCGATAACGCAAACTCGTTAACCATAAGTAAGGACGGCAAGAAGCTTTATGCTATTGTTGATGGAAAGCCGAGTAAAATCGATGCTGAGACGGGCAAAAAAGAAACCATTACTATCAATGGTGAAATGATGCTTTACAAAAAGCAGGAACTCAGCTACATCTACGACCATGCCTGGAGACAGGTTGTGAAAAAGTTCTATGTTACCGATTTGCATGGCGTTGACTGGAATTACTATAAAAAAGAATACGCTAAATTTTTACCGCATGTCAGCAACAACTGGGAATTCGCGGAAATGCTAAGTGAATTATTGGGTGAGCTGAACGCTTCGCACACCGGCTGTAACTATTCACCCGGTTCAAGGAATGGAGACGCAACGGCTTCCTTAGGTATTATTCCTGATCAAAAATATGCAGGCAACGGAATTCTTGTTTCGCATGTGTTGCTGAATGGACCGCTTGACAAAGCAGAATCGAAAGTCAGAAAAGGAACTATCATTGAAAAGATCGATGGCGAGACGATCAATCCGGAAAGCGACTATTTTCAGTTGCTGAATTTAAAAACAGGAAAGAACACACTGCTGTCGTTGTACAATCCGGCTACCCGGCAGCGCTGGGAAGAAGTTATTAAACCTATTTCACTCGGAGCTGAGAATGAGCTGCTCTACCAGCGATGGATTGACAATCGTGCTGCGCAAGTGGACAGTCTTTCCAGAGGCAAGGTTGGTTACATTCATGTTCGCGGAATGAATGATCCCAGTTTCCGAACGTTGTTTGAAGAAGCGTTAGGGAAGCATGCCAACCGTGAATCGCTGATTATTGACACCCGCTCGAATGGCGGGGGCTGGTTGCACGATGATTTGGTAACTTTTTTGGGAGGCAAGAAATATCTGGATGTAGTGGCACGCGGACAATACTTAGGGTTTGAGTCGCAACGTAAATGGGTTAAGCCTTCTGCTGTGTTGATCGGAGAAAGCAATTATTCCGATGCACATATGTTTCCCTATGCATACGATGCACGCTCGCTGGGCGTAACCGTAGGAATGCCCATACCGGGTACCGCCACTGCAGTTTGGTGGGAGCAGCAAATCGATCCAACACTTGTATTCGGAATTCCTCAGGTAGGAATGGTTGGCGCAGATGGAAAGTATCTGGAAAATACGCAGCTCGAACCGGATGTTAAAGTGAAAAACCGGTACGAGACGCTCATTAAAGGACAGGACGAGCAACTTCAAAAGGCCGTTGAAATCCTGGTTCGCCAACAGACCGAAAAGCCTACTCCCCCTGAAAGCATTAAGAATCCTGAGAAAAAGACAAATAAATAAACAATCATCGAGCGTGGGGAAACTGATCCGCACGCTCTCATTTTTTAAAAACCTCTCCCACAATTCTACCCCAGATAAATCATGCTGAAACCTTGCGGCAATAGTTTCGTTTACTAACTTTGTAATTCAAAGTACTTAAATGAAAGAAGTTAAGGAATACGAAAAAGACATTGCGTCCATCCGGAACATGATGGAGCGGTCGGTGAAATTTATTTCACTCAGCGGCCTGTCGGGTGTGATGGCCGGTATGTATGCGTTGATTGGCGCTGCTGTAGCATATTTCATCAGTCACTACCCCATCTCTCCTTTCCGCATGCGGATCTATTCTGTTAATGAGCCTGGCATATTATGGAAGCTTTTAGTCATTGCTATTATTGTTCTGGTAGCATCCATTTCAACAGGGTTGTGGTTCAGCAACCGCAAAGCAAAAAAAGCCAACGTTAAGCTTTGGACTTCCACGAGCCGCCAACTGGTTGTCAACCTCGCTATTCCATTGGTATCAGGCGGATTGTTCATTTTAATTTTGTTGTACACCAGTCATTATGGAATTGCAGCTCCTGCGTGCTTACTCTTTTATGGCTTAGCGCTGATCCAGGCAAGCTCCAACACATATGATGAAGTTCGGTATTTAGGGTTCACTGAAATCATTTTAGGATTAACTTCTGCCCTCCTGCCGGGCTATGGTTTACTGTTCTGGACATTGGGTTTTGGCGTGATGCATATTATTTATGGCACGATGATGCATTTGAAATACGACAAGTGAAAAACCCGTTCGAACATTTAGATAAAGTTTTAGAACACAGCGTCCGGCTACAGATTATGTCTGTGCTGGTGGCGAACGATGCGTATGACTTTAATTCATTGAAAGATATTTTGGGGCTAACAGACGGCAGCATCGCCTCGCACATTAAGGCGCTGGAAAAAGAAAAGTATATCTCCATCTCAAAATCTTTTATCGATAAAAAGCCAAACACAAAATACAAATCCACCGAGCGGGGCCGAACGGTTTTCAAAAAGCATCTTGATGCCCTGGAGCAATTAATCAAACAACAGAAAAAATAATTTTTTTTATATGAACACTTTGAAAATGAAAGTACTTTTAATTTTGTCAAATAGACACCTGCACCATGCTGTGGGCCGGGCGATATCAATCTGGATTGCTACCTGCATCTCTGGATGCCTCGTCCTCTACGCGTCTGGATTCCGGCTATTTCAGCCAGGTGAATCCATCTCACTTAGCCTGATCTTCTCCAGTCCGGCTTTACTGATTGCCGTACCCTTTCTATACCACCTTACATCACTACCAACAATATTGAGCAGGATTACATCAGCTTTTGCTATCATTCTTATTACATCCGGGGGTGTCATCGGTTTGGTTACCGTGTTTTTCAACCGGAGATATGTTGAAGTAGCAGAAGCGTTACTGATCTTCATTCCCTCCGCGTTGGTGTGTTTCTTTTTGATTGCCCGGAAACAACTCGTCCCCACAAAGGCATGAAAGTAAAAATGATCTTACCTGCATTGGCAGAAGCTGAAAGTCCGTTCTGGCGGCCCATTAAGTATTCACTCTTCCCTCCGCTCGGGCTTGCAACTCTGGCTGCTTATTTATCTCCGGATGACGAAATCGATTTACAAGACCAGCATGTTGAGCAGCTTGATTTAAATGATAGCCCAGCACTGGTGGTTATCCAGGTTTATATAACCAATGCATACCGTGCTTATTCTATTGCCGATCACTACCGTGCACAGGGTGCGTATGTTATTCTTGGAGGACTTCATGTTACTTCTCTGCCGGAAGAAGCAGAACTGCATGCAGATTCGATATTTATTGGTCCGGGTGAAGATACGTTTCCGCAATTTTTAAAAGATTTTAAATCCGGTAATCCAAAGAAACGATATACGTCAACATTGCGGTCGCTTGCCGGCATTCCCCCTATCCGCAGAGATTTGATTAAGAGACATCTCTATCTTGTTCCGAATTCAATAGTAGTTACGCGTGGTTGTCCACATCATTGTAGCTTTTGTTATAAAGATGCCTTTTTCGAAGGTGGAAAATCATTTTACACTCAGCTTGTTGATGAAGCTTTAGCTGAAATTGACCGTCTACCCGGCCGGCATTTATATTTTCTGGATGATCACCTATTGGGCAATGTAAAATTTGCATCAGCATTGTTTGAAGGTATGAAAGGAATGAACCGTGTATTCCAATCGGCTTCAACGGTGGATGCAATTCTGCGAGGCGATCTAGTTAAAAAAGCGGCTGATGCCGGACTAAGAAGTTTGTTTGTTGGCTTCGAAACTTTCTCTCCCGAAAATCTTAAACAAAGTAACAAAAAACAAAATCTTCAAAAAGATTATGAAGCTGCAGTTAACCGACTTCATCATCTAGGTATTATGATCAACGGAAGTTTTGTTTTCGGACTTGATGAAGACAATGAAGATGTCTTTGAGCGGACGGTTGAATGGGGTGTTAATAATGCTGTCACAACGTCTACGTATCATATCCTTACACCATATCCAAGTACAAAACTATTTTCCGATATGGAAAAAGAAGGAAGAATCCTTACACGAAACTGGGATTTGTATGATACGCGCCATGTTGTCTACCAAACCAAAAATATTTCGGCCGAAAAACTTCAAGCAGGTTATTGGCAAGCATATGATAGTTTCTATTCATGGAGCAACATCGTTAAAGCCAGTCTTAAGCACGATTCGCTGAAACACGCTCTGAAACATTTTGCCTACTCAGGAGGATGGAAAAAATTTGAAGCCTTATGGAATCTCGTGATCAAGACAAAAGGCCTAAGCAACATGCTCCCACTTCTTGAATCGATCCTCTCAAAGGTAAATACCCGAAAGCGGTTCTCATCAACTGAATTAACAAGCGAACAAACATTCTCAACAATCAAATCTTAAAACTATGGAACCAGAAAACGTACCACCATCCAACATCTTCGAACGCTTCAATCGCTGGATTGAAGAATCAATCATGATCAAACTATTCTCCATCGGATTCCTTGTGCTGTTGTTGCTACTTCCTGCCGCATGGATCCAGGACCTCATGCAGGAGCGTGAGTCACGCGCAGAAGGTGTGATCCGGGAGGTCTCTTCCAAATGGTCAGGCAGTCAAACCTTGTCTGGCCCCATACTTGTCATTCCGTATAAGGTTCAGGAAAAGATTGATCGAGGAAAAGATGGCATTGAAATTATCGAGCATACCGAGAAGTATTTCTTCCTGCCGGAAGAACTGGCCATTGCCGGTGAAGTTTTACCCGAACCGCGAAAACGCGGAATCTTTGATGTTGTGGTTTATGCATCTGCGCTTAACATTACTGCCGATTTTAAAATGCCAGACTTTGACAAGCTGAACATTACTTCTGGAAATGTGATCTGGAAAGATGCGTACATGCTTTTTTCCATTACGGATCTTCGCGGCATTAGCGATAACCTGATTTTCACTGTGGGTGATTCAGCTAAAACAACCGAACCTTCCAGCAATCTCGGGGTACTCGTTAAAGCATCTTCCGACACCGACCGTCATACGTACTACACCTATGAAGATGCTGCTTCAGACAATGGCTTCACAACCAGCGGAGTAATGGCCAAACTTGACTGGCAGACTGCTGAAGACTTTAAAGGCAAAACATCCATTAAGCTTAATTTGAAAGGAAGTCAGCGGTTAAATTTTGTACCAACCGGTAAAACCACCGCGGTTAACCTTACCGGAACATGGAACAACCCGAGTTTCGATGGTGAGTTCCTTCCGGAAAGCCACGAGGTTACGGATACAAGCTTCACTGCACACTGGAAAGTATTACATTATAACCGTCCGTTTTCACAGCAATGGAACAAGCTCGATGAAAGACTAACCGGTTCAGACTTTGGGGTAAAACTTATTTTACCCGTTGATCAATATCAGAAGAGTATCCGCACATCCAAGTATGGCCAACTGATTATTATCCTGACGTTCATGGCCCTATTCCTCGTGGAGATTACGCGTAAAGTACGCATTCATCCCTTCCAGTATATTTTAATTGGCGCGGCATTGATCATTTACTACACGCTGCTGTTAAGCTTCTCCGAACAAATCGGGTATAATGCTGCGTACGCTGTTGCCTCAATTTCAACCGTTGTGCTGATCAGTTTATATTCGAAGTCCTTCTTAAAAGATAGAGGACTCGTAGCGCTGTTCACTTCGCTGCTTGTCGTTTTCTATACATTCATTTTCGTCATCATTTTGCAGCAGGATTTCTCGCTGATCATCGGAAGCGTTGGATTGTTCCTGATTGTTGGTGCATTGATGTACTTCTCGCGCAAGGTGAGTTGGTATCGTGAAGTTAAAGTTTAGTGTAGTTGCTAACCAAAAAAAGCCCCAGCAGAAATGTTGGGGCTTTTTATTGTCAGGTTGAGCCTGCCTTTGCCGGCAGGCAGGATTGTCGAAACCTTATTCTTTATCTAAAAACGGGTAGCGGTAATCTGTTGGCGTAACGAATGTTTCCTTAATTGTTCGCATAGACGTCCAGCGAAGCAAGTTCACTTTTGCCCCTGCCTTATCATTTGTACCCGAACCTCTTGCCCCACCGAACGGCTGCTGACCTACTACGGCACCTGTGGGCTTATCGTTGATGTAAAAATTACCGGCTGAGTTTGCTAATTTCTTTGTTGCGATTTCAATCGCATACCGGTCTTTGGCAATGATTGATCCGGTTAACGCATACGGAGAGGTGCTGTCAACCAACTCAAGCGTTTTTTCGAAATCTTTTGGTTCGTAAACATAAATCGTTAACACCGGACCGAAAATTTCTTCACACATGGTTACGGATGAAGGGTCAGTTGTTAGCACAACCGTAGGCTCAATAAAATAGCCTTTTGATTTATCGTACTTGCCGCCCGCAATAATTTCATTCTTTGGATTGGTGCGAGCCTTCTCAATGTACCCGGTGATGGAGTTGAAGGCTTTCTCATCGATCACAGCGTTGATGAAGTTTCCAAAATCCTCTGTCGGACCCATCTTGAAGCTTTTCAAATCTTCCAGTAAATATTTCTTCACATCCTCCCATAGGTTTGACGGAATGTATGCACGTGATGCAGCCGAACATTTCTGACCCTGATACTCAAATGCTCCACGGCCAAGCGCAACGGCAACTTCCTTTGCGTTCGCACTGGAGTGCACCATCACAAAATCTTTTCCGCCTGTTTCACCAACGATACGCGGGTAGCTTCTGTACTTCGCAATATTCGCTCCGATTGTTTTCCACATACCCTGGAACACACCAGTACTTCCCGTAAAATGTATTCCTGCAAAATCTTTATGATTGAAAATTACGTCTCCTGCATCCGGTCCGCTTACATATACTAAATTGATAACCCCATCGGGTAAGCCGGCCTCTTTCAGCACCTGCATGATCACATTTGCAGCGTAGATCTGTGTATTCGATGGCTTCCACACAACGGTGTTGCCCATCATCGCTACACAGGTTGGAAGATTGCCCGCTATCGCAGTAAAGTTGAAAGGTGTTAAGGCAAACACAAATCCTTCCAGTGCCCGATATTCTAACCTGTTCCAAACACCCGGTGATGAATCAGGTTGCTCGTGATAGATCTCGCTCATATAATGAACGTTATAGCGCAGGAAATCAATCAGCTCGCAGGCTGAATCGATTTCTGCCTGGTAAGCACTCTTCGACTGACCGAGCATGGTTGCTGCATTGATCTTGTAGCGATACGGTCCTGCTAACAAATCAGCTGCTTTTAAAAATATACTTGCACGATATTCCCAGCTTAGGTTTGACCATTTATCTTTTGCGGCAAGCGCTGCATTGATCGCCTGCTCAACATGCGTTTTATCTCCCGCATGAAAATGACCGAGGGTATGCTTGTGATCGTGCGGAGGACTCAACCGCACTTTATTTCCGGTGCGAACTTCTTCGCTGCCGATATACATGGGAATATCAAGTTCCTTGCTGCGCCCTTCTTCCAGTGCTTTTTTCAAAAGCTGACGCTCTTTGGTGCCAGGGGCATACGATAATACAGGTTCGTTTTTCGGGAAGGGTACTTTAAAAAAAGCGTTTGACATACTATAAAAATTAAGTGAGCAAAATTAATTAAAGAAGTTCACAAAGCTCGCGGAGATTATGGATTTCAACATGGATTTCAGAATCATGCGAAAGCTGCTCATGATTAAAGAAAACACTGTCGATCGAGGCCTGGCGTGCCCCGCCAATATCCGTCACCAGGTTGTCGCCTATCATTACTGCCTGATGGGAGACGATCCTGTTTTTTGCTAACGTGTAGTCAAAAATTTCACGGGAAGGTTTTTTAAAACCCGCATGTTGTGACGTTACGATGTGATCAAAATAGTTGTGCAGCTTGCCTGCCGTCAGCTTCATGTTTTGAATTTCTTCAAATCCGTTTGTAATAATCGACAGCTTGTATTTTTGTGAGAGATAATCCAACGTTGAAACTGCATTGGGCATTAATTTTCCCTTCTTCGGACAGGTGTACAAATATTCGTGTGATAGTTCAGCGCAGAGCTTCTCATTAAAAGCGTTAAAGACTCCCAGGATTTGCTTGAACCGTTCTGCTCGGATTATCTCGCTCCCGATTTTTCCAGCATCATACAATACCCAGAGCTCAGCGTTTACGCGCCTGAACTCACGATGAAAGCTTTCAAAATCGGTTACACCTTTTTCAGTCAGTGTGTAAGCATTGAAAAGTTCCTGCAGTGTTTCTTTTGAATTTGTTTCGTAGTCCCAGAGGGTATGATCAAGATCAAAAAATATACACGTGTACTGATCTTTACGTAAGAGTTTGTTCATGCATTCAAATCATTCCTGCTTGCGCCAGCCATCGCGCTGCATTTTGTTTATGGCCAGTTCCCGGTTTGAGTAGAGGGTTTTATAAAGCTGCTGATCTTTCTCTAACTGCTGGTCCTTCTGTAAGAACTGAAAAATCTGCTTAATAATTTCATACACCTCATCTTTTACCTGATAAAATACCCAATGATTGTAACGCCTGTGCGTTAAGATGCCTGCGTTTTTCAAATAAATAAGGTGACGTGACGTTTTCGCTTGTGTAAATTCCAGAATCTGTTCCAGGTCAGTAATGCACATCTCTCCGTTGCTGAAGATTAGATTCAGGATGCGGAGCCGGGATTCATCCGCGCATGCTTTAAAAATCTGGGAGCCCAGCAAAAGGTTAAAATTCTTGAGTCTCATGAAACTTTACCTTCTTTGCGTTCATCAAAGGTATGGAAATTAGGCACTTCGTTCGGTTCTCCGTATTTTTGAAGGCTCAGAAATTGTAAAAAGTTGGTTCTCGTGAAGAAATCGCATCTTTTGTGCCTCTTTGTTGTGGTGTTGCTGGTGGGTGCTGGTCAGGAGGTATTTGCGCAAAAACAAAAGCGCGTTATTCAGCTATCCGGTGTCATCATGAGTACCGATACGGTTAATGCCATGCTATACGGTGTTAACCTGTATGTGCCAAAAGCAGGGCGAGGAGCTACAACGAACCCGTTGGGATTTTTCTCGATGCCTGTGCTGACAGGAGATAGCATTGTCATCAGCTATGTCGGCTATGAGCGTCAATATTACATTGTTCCCGATCACCCCAGCGAATACCTGACAATCATTATCCAACTGCAACAGGATGTTACGTATTTGTCGGAAGTAATTGTTTCACCCTTTCCAACCGAGGAAGTTTTTAAAGAAGCGTTACTTGCGTTAAATATCCCTACAGACGACCAAAGCATTGACCGGAAAAATGTCAATCAAGAACTACTGCTGCTCATGCTCCAAACTACTCCAATGGATGGGCAGGCGAATCAGCAATATTATTTAAGTCAGATGTCTGCCACACAAGGCAGCCAGTACATGCCGGTCACCAATCCGCTGTTCAACGTTTTCAACTGGGCGAAATTTTTCCGCTCGCTGAACCAGGATAAGAATAAAAAGAAGAAGTAGTTCTGCCCACGCACTTCGTTGAAAGCTTTCCCCAAAATTATTATACTTGCATCCCAATCATCGAGGTGTAGCGCAGCCCGGTTAGCGCACCACGTTAGGGACGTGGGGGTCGGAAGTTCGAATCTTCTCACCTCGACCAATAAAACCTGTGAATACCAATCACAGGTTTTTTATTTTCCGCTCTGCTTAATTCAAATCCTTTTTGCAGATTCGCATATGCAGGTACCCATCCCAACCGTTCATCTTTTTCCACAGCTTGATGAAAAGCTTATTGAATTGCTGCGATCGTTACGTCCGGACGACTGGTCGAAGCATACAGTAGCCAAACAATGGACCGTAAAAGACGTTGCCACTCACCTGCTTGACGGTAACATCAGAATGCTGTCGATCGTACGGGATAATTTTTTCGGAGAAGCTCCCGGCAAAATCGAGACCTATCAGGATCTGGTAGACTTTCTTAATCGGCTCAATGCCGATTGGGTTAAAGCCACCAAGCGGATGAGTCCTTCTGTGTTAATTGAATTGCTGGAGATCACCGGCAAAGAGTATGCATCATGCGTTGCTAAACTTGATCCTTTTAAGCCTGCGGTATTTTCAGTTGCATGGGCGGGTGAAGCGCAATCGCTAAACTGGTTTCACATCGCACGGGAGTATACCGAGAAGTGGCATCACCAACAGCAAATCCGGGAAGCAGTAAACAAGCCGGGTATTATGTCGCGCGAACTTTACTATCCACTGATCGATACGTTTATGCAAGCGCTACCCCATACCTATCGGAATATTCAGGCCAATGAAGATCAAGTCGTTAAAGTAACAGTAACCTCCGAATCGGGCGGTGATTGGTTTTTGATTTATAAAAATTCAGGCTGGATGTTACGGAAGGATAAACCTGTCCAAATCGATTCAACGGTTGTCATCGACCCTGACACCGCATGGAAGCTTTTTACAAAGGCGTTAAGCGGAAGTGAAGCAGAGAAGCGGATAAAATTTACCGGAGACGAGTCGCTGGGTAAGCCAATTCTTTCGATGTTATCGGTTATGGCATAGGATAAAATTTTGATCTATCTTCTCTTTACCCAATCATCTACCTATTAAAAACACAACTCAGAATAAAAAATAAGTCATTGCTTCTTGTGGAAAAGAAAAGTTTGTTTGTAATAGACATTTTGTGAAGAATCGATTTTCTTAAATATCTTTGCCTGCTCGGGGGATTAGCTCATTTGGCTAGAGCGCTTCGCTGGCAGTGAAGAGGTGATCGGTTCGAATCCGATATTCTCCACAAAGTCCGTTTGTAACGGACTTTTTTATTTTTTGCTTGTTTTAAGTGCTTAGATAATCCTCACAAAAGCCAAAATTGCCTTCCAAAAAGGTTTTATAGCATCTGGAAAAAAGGCTCCCTCCTAGCCCGGCAAATAACTCTACATTTGCGCGCTTATCCTGAAGCTTTAAGGTTAATTAACGTTCATCCTGTAACAATTAACTATGCTTTGGGGTTGGCATGAAAACAGTTATTCAATCCGCAATGAAAAAGGCATTATTCGTATTTTTTACCATCAGTTTATTCTCTTTTAATGTTAACGCTCAACAGCCCGGAACAGACATTCCGAAAGGAAATGGCAAAATTTCGGGCCAGGTAATTGATCAGGAAAGTAGCCAACCCGTTGAATTTGCCAACATTGTGTTGATTGATCCCGCCACCAGCAAAGCAGTAGACGGAACGGTCTGCGATATGGAGGGGAAATTCACGCTTACCAAATTAGCAGAAGGAACCTACACCATGACCGTGACTTTTATCGGTTACGAAACAAAAACCATTGAAAATATCACCGTTGATAAAAGAGGTGAAGTGGCATTGCCCACTATCAAATTATCGACTGGCGCAAAAGTATTAAACGAGGTTGTAATAGAAGGCCAGCGTTCTTTAATTGAAGAAAAAGTTGATCGCACCATATACAATGCCGAGCAGGACGCAACCACCCGGGGTGGTGACGCAACAGACGTTTTGAAACGTGTGCCTATGCTTTCGGTGGACATGGACGGAAACGTATCCATGCGGGGTAACGCCAATATTCTTGTATTGATTAATAACAAGCCCTCAACCATTACTGCCAGTAGTGTGGCAGATGCGCTAAAGCAAATTCCAGCAGACCAGATTAAAACTGTAGAAGTGATTACGTCACCTTCTGCCAAGTATGATGCAGAAGGCTCAGCTGGTATTATCAACATCATTACCAAGAAGAATACATTAGAAGGCGCAACACTGAATATTGATTCAGGTATTGGTTTGCGCGGATCTAATCTGGGACTGAATGGAAATTACCGCAGAGGCAAGATGGGCTTTTCGCTTGGCGGATTTGGAAGGGCAAGCTATAACGTGAAGGGAAGTTTTTTCAATGAAACGATTACTAAAAAAAGTGATGATACCTTTGAAACCGTAACACAAACAGCGGATACTCGCAGTAATAATTTATTCGGGCGGTATACCCTAGGCTGGGATTACGATATCAACAAAAATAATTACATGGCAGCTTCCATCCGTTATGGGGTGCGCAATGGTACGAGTTACCAGGATGATGTGACGAGAACGTTAAATGACGTAATTCAACAGCAATGGGACTCTAAATCAAAGGATAATTCAGGAACAATTGATGTGAGCTTTGACTTCACACACACATACGAAAAACCACAGCAGGAATTAAGTTTCTCAGCACAATATAGTCGCAATGATCGCAATAACGACTTCTTTAATACATATTACCGCGAGCCTGTTAAGGAGGACAGTCTTGTTAAAAACCGTAACAAAGGGTTAAACGAGGAAATTACCATTCAGGTAGATTACCAAACTCCTATCCGTAATAATCAAATGCTGGAGTTAGGCGCTAAGAACATTACACGAAGCGCAAACAGTGACTACAACTATTTTTATGCAATTGGAGAAGATGATTACCAACCTAATGAAAGTGCTCAAAACAACAATGCCCTGAATTATGACCAAAACGTAACTGCTGGGTATATAGCCTATACCCTAACCACTAAAAGCGCCTTTAGTTTAAAAGCAGGTACACGCTACGAATACACAGCTATTAACGCGAGGTATCAGAATAAACCACCTGAATTGGATGATGCTGAAATTGACATTCCCGGGTACGGAGTGATCGTGCCCAGTGTGAACCTTTCTCAAAAACTGAAAAACGGAAATACAGTAAAACTTGCTTACAACAGAAGAATTCAGCGACCGTCTATTCAATATCTCAATCCAAACGTCAATCAGCAAAATCCTCAAAACATTTCTGTTGGTAACCCGGATCTTGATCCGGAATACACCAATAACTACGAAATTGGATACAGCACCTTTATTAAAGGTACTACACTTAATTTCTCAACTTTTGTGCGCAATACAACGGGCTCTATACAAGCCGTCCGCGATACACTGGGGATAGAGGGCGTTCCAAAAGTGGAAGGACAGATTACTACCCGTTACGACAACATTGGCTATGAAAACGCTTACGGGTTAAGCATGTTCGCGAACGTTAACATTAATAATAAGTTTACGCTGAATGGCGGAGCAGATATGTATTATGCTGATCTTGACAATCAACAAACAGGAAGTGCCGCAGCCAGCAATTCCGGATTTGTTTGGAGCGGACGATTGTTTGGAAATTATTCGTTGCCTAAAAGCTGGGCGATTCAGTTCTTCGGGTTTTACAGAGGTAATCGCGTTCAGCTTCAGGGCTCACAAGGAGGGTTTGGAACCTATAGCTTAGGCTTCCGGAAAGAATTTAATGAAAAGAGGGCTAGTCTTGGTTTTGCAGCAGAGAATTTCTTCACGAAAGAAATGAAGATTAAGAGTGAGATTAAGTCAAACGATGGAGGAATAATTCAAAATAGTGTAAACACGATGCGTAACATGAGTGTTCGGTTAACCTTCAGCTACCGCATTGGTAAAATGGGCTTCGACAATCAGCCACGCCAACGCAAAAGAAAATCCGTTAACAATGATGACATGAAAGATGGCGGTGGTGATGGAGATATGGGAACTCAAGGGGGTGGAAACCAGGGTGGTGGAAACCAAGGGGGCCAGCGCGGAAATAATAACAATGCCGCAATCCTTGCACCTGTCGCTGTTCAACCAAAGACACAAGCCAATGCTACGACAACAGTACCCGACAGTCTATCTGTTAATGCATCAGGAACATGGAATTATACAGTGGAGTCTCCGCAAGGCCCCACCACCGGAAATTTTGCGCTAACAAAAGAAAACGGCACCTACAAAGGAACCATCAGCAGTGCGCGTATGCCTCAGCCAGCTGAACTTACCTCAACAACTGTTAATGGTAACGAGCTAACGATGAATTACACTATGAACTTTAACGGAAGCACAGTTCCCGTTACGATTAAAGGAATCATCACCGATAATAATTTTGAAGGAACGTTAAGCTTCGGAACCTTTGGAACGATGCCAATAAAGGCTTCGCGGCAATAAATATTCACGTAGGGACGCATGCTGAGCGAAGCCTGCCTACAGCAGGCAGGTCGAAGCATGCGTCCCTACTTTTTTTTGGGGCCAACCAACGCCCGGATATTTTTGACCATCTCAACGTTAACGGTTCGAAGTTTAAATTCTGAACCAGGTTCTGAACCCAGCCCGGCAATTGCTTCGTTGCGAAACTTCATTTCGCTATCCTTAACGGCAGATGCTGAAAAGTGAATTTCTTTTACACCGGTTTTTGATACTATTTCCAATACGTTGCTTTCGTTTACACCTGATCCAGGCATTATTGAAATTCTGCCATTCGCTTTTTTAACGAGTTCCGTAATCAGGTCCACCGCTTCAATTGCTTTAGCTTTTTGACCGGAAGTTAATATCCGGTCGAAGCCAACCTCAATACAATCTTCCAGTGCTTCAAACGGATCGCGTGTCATATCAAATGCCCGGTGAATGGTAACTTTTAAAGGCCTTGATAAATCGATTAATGATTTGCAACGTTTTTTGTCAAGTGTTCCATCCGCGTTCAAAATCCCAAATACAACTCCATCAACGCTTAGCTTCTGAAATTGAAGAATGTCGCGCTTCATGGCAAAGAACTCGTAGCTTGAGTACATAAAATCTCCGCCACGCGGCCGGATCATCGCATAAATATCCATGGTAATGTGCGGCCGAAGCGCTTCAACAACACCATACGAGGGAGTATTCCCGCCATCACCCGGACTATCACATAACTCAATACGGTCAGCTCCGCCCTCCTGTGCACGAAAAGCAGAATCAATATTATAAGCAACAACTTCGATTGTCATGTCTACGGGAAATAGCTTGGTGATTTAATCACGATATGATTCTTATCAGGTGTTGTAACGGTATACACAAAAACATTATTGGTTGAATACGCGCCAATGACACCGTCTTTTGAAAGTGCCAGGAAAGCAACACTTAAATCTTTTGCCTTGTCCCCGTGCTTCTTAATAACACGTTTCACCGCTTCTTCACACGCTTCCTGTGGCGTTCTGCCCTGCCGCATGAGCTCAACTATCGTATGACTGCCGGCAATACGGATCATCTCCTCTCCCACACCGGTTGCCGTTGCCGCACCAACTTCTCCATCCACATACAAGCCTGCACCAATAATGGGTGAATCACCAACCCGGCCATGCATCTTGAAAGCCATGCCGCTGGTTGTGCACGCTCCGGAGAGTTTTCCCTGATCATCAAGCGCTAATAAACCAATGGTATCGTGATTTGGCTTTACAATACTGTGATCAGGTTTATATTCCGACTTCTTCAACCACTCTTTCCAGACCTTTTCCGATTCTTTGGTAAGAAGGTTTTCTTTTTTAAATCCATTATCCAAAGCAAACTTTTCTGCCCCTGCCCCTACCAGCATCACGTGAGGTGTTTTCTCCATCACCATGCGTGCGATAGAAACGGGATGCATGAAGCCTTGAACAAATGCAACCGATCCGCAGTTACCCTGATCATCCATAATGCACGCATCGAGCGTAACTTTTCCATCGCGATCCGGCAAGCCGCCATATCCTACGGAAGTATCGGTTGGATCTGCTTCAACAACTCTTCCACCTTGCTCAACGGCATCCAATGACCGCCCGCCTTTTGAAAGTACAGCCCATGCTGCTGTGTTAGCCTTTAAGTTTGTCCAGGTGGAAACAACAATAGGTTTGCTTTCAAAAAGTTTCCCAAACCCAAAGGTCTGATGAAGTGGAAGCACTGCGGCTCCGAGAGCAGTCACTTTTATAAAATCTCTGCGGCTTGACATGGCATAAATGTTAATGCTTCCAAGGTAGCAAAAACACCTAACACATCAATTAGTGGATTACTCTTCTTGCGGTGCGGAAGCGTTTTAGATAATATTCCGCATAGAGGTTTGTTTCTACTACACCCAATGAACTGGATGCATGAATGAATTTTACATTGTCTTTTTTCTTAACATCGGTGACAAGGCCAACGTGCGTGATTTGTTTTTTCTTGTCTCCGGTCGCAAAAAATATGAGGTCCCCCGGTTGCAGCTCATCCATTTTTACTTCTTTGCCAATTTTGCTTTGCCCTTCCGATGTACGGGGCAATGTCATATTAATGGGCTTAAAGGAGTTCATGAGCAAACCTGAGCAATCCATACCCGACCGTGTTGTACCGCCATATTTATAAGGCGTGCCCACAAAGGTTCGGGCTGTTGAAATCACTTTCTCAATTCGCTTGTCCGATACATTACCGTTTTTGTTGGATGCACACGATACCAGAAAAAGTGTAGCCAGTAAAATGCCTGATAGCGGAAGCTTTTGATTAATTTTGAGTTTAAAAAATAACTTCATCTCAAAGTTTAAAAAATAATCTTTCAAATATACACGTTTCATGGCATTTGCAGAAGTCACCACCAGCATTCTAAGCGAATTTGAGGCCATTGTTGGGGCCGAAAACCTCTTTGTCGATGATGAAAAACGCTATGATTATTCGCACGACAAGACTGAAAATTATTCCTTTCTACCGGATGTAATTGCAAAGCCTGGTACTCCGGAAGAAGTCAGCGCCCTGATGAAATTATGTTGTACGTACAACATTCCAGTAACGCCCCGCGGAGCAGGTACGGGACTGGCAGGTGGTTCACTTCCGATTCATAAAGGTCTTGTTATCTCTATGGAGCGCTTTACTAAAATTCTCAACATCGATGAATTGAATTTACAGGCAACGGTAGAGCCTGGTGTGATTACAGAAGTATTTCAAAATGCGGTAAAAGAAAAAGGATTGTTCTATCCCCCTGATCCTGCCAGCAGCGGCTCATGCTTCATTGGTGGAAATGTTTCCAACAACAGTGGCGGTCCGAAAGCAGTGAAATATGGCGTTACGCGCGATTATGTGTTGAGCTTACAAGTTGTTCTACCAACGGGTGAAATTATCTGGACAGGTGCGAACGTACTAAAAAATTCAACCGGCTATAACTTAACACAATTGATGTGCGGCAGCGAGGGCACGCTGGGCATTATCACAAAAATCATTTTCAAGTTGCGTGGCTATCCACAGAAAAATGTATTGCTCCTAATCCCTTTTGTTTCAAACGAAGAAGCGTGTCGGGCGATTGCGGCAATCTTCACCGCAGGCATTCAGCCCTCCGGAGTGGAATTCTTTGAGCGCGAAGCTGCCATGAAGACCATTGATTACGTTGAAAAAATTTACGCCAGCAAAGTAACAACATCGTTTCCCGAAACAATGGATGCTTACTTATTGTGTGAGCTCGATGGAAATGATGAAGAGGTTTTAATGCGCGATGCGGAACGCGTCATGAATGTAGTTGAAAATTTTGAAGCCGGAGAAATTCTGTTTGCCGAAACAGCTGCTCAAAAAGAAGAATTGTGGAAGATCCGTAAGAACATCTCGCCTGCTGTTAACGCGTACACGCTAACAAAATCAGATGATGTTGTTGTACCCCGTGCCAACCTGCCTAAGTTAATCAAAGGCATTAAGGCAATTGGAAAAGAATTTGGTTTCAATACAGTTTGCTTCGGTCATCTGGGGGATGGAAACCTTCATGTGAACATCCTAAAAGAAGACATCAGCGAAGCTGATTGGGAAACAAAAATTCCATTGGGCATTGGTGAAATTTTTAAGCTAACCGTTTCATTAGGCGGAACACTTTCTGGTGAACATGGCGTGGGTATTGCCAAGCGTCCGTACATGGCCATCGCCATGAGTGAAGTGAACCTGGAATTGATGCGCGGGATTAAGAAAGTATTTGACCCTAAAGGTATTCTCAATCCGGGCAAGATTTTTTAGTCATGTCATTCAGAAAAAGTCTAATACTAATTCTGATCGCTGAACTGTTAATTGCAGCATTAGCGATTGCACGGTATGACTTTGATATCTCCGGACTTCAGGCGACAACACGGTTTTCGGGGAGATTGTCCTTAGTAATCTTCAGCTTGATTTTTATTCTTCTCCCGTACCATAGAAATAAACTCTCAACACTATTATCGGATAAGTTCTTTTTGATCTTTGCGATTGCCCATGGCATTCACCTGGCTGAACTAATCTCGTACATCACACTTTCGGGCGGGAAGCTGATTCCAATCCGGGTAGCAGGCGGTGCATTGGCGTATGCATTCATTTTCATCATGCCAGTAGTTATTACAAAAGTATCAGCGGGTAAGCAACTACTGGTCGAAAACATTTATTTGTTCTACATCTGGCTTATCTTTTTCATGACCTATTTGCCGCGCGTACAGGGCAAACTTCCAACTGTTGGCGGGAGCTACGCTGAATTTGTGATCTTATTGACATGGGTTTGCATACTTTTGATCATTCGCTTCGTTCTACTTATAGCCCAGCGAAAAAGACATGTATAAAAAAATACTTCTCGCCTTAATCATACTCGCGTCACTCGACAGCACGGCACAATCATTATATGATAGTTTACGCAGTGTTTACTCCCCGGCAGGCGTTGTAACAAAACAGAAAGAGCTGAACATCAGCTATAGTCAGTATGTCAATCAGGAACTGGATAAATTAACCGATCCAGAAGTAAAGCAGCTTGCAACCTGCGCGTTCGCGGCAAACCTGTATGGATACCCGTTCCTATCCGACAAGGAGCTTATGGCCATGATTAACAACGTTCTGAAAAATCCAGCCAGTGACGATATCCGTAACAAAGCAACAGCGATTAAAGCTGAAATGGATCGGGAATTAGTAGGCTCTCACGTGAAGCCACTTGCATTTCCTACCGCAAAAGGCGATACAATAAAACTGGTAGATCTTTACGCATCAGGGAAAGATTTTGTGGTGATCGACTTTTGGGCTACCTGGTGCGGACCATGCGTAGCCAGCATGAAGAAATTCAACGCATTAAAGGCAAAATATAACATTGAAGTTTACAGCATCTCACTGGATGATGCCCCTGAAAAGATGGGAAAGTTTGTGTCTGCGCACAAAGACTATACGTGGCCTATTGTGTATGGCGGAAGAAAGAATGGGCTTCATCCCTATTTTAAAATTCGCGCCATTCCTACATATTTTATTGTTGATAAAAATGGCATGATCGTTTCCACCATTGTTGGAGGTGATTTGGACCATGAGCTGAAAAAACTTTTTAAAAAGTAATCATGTGCGGCATCACCGGCATATTTGCATTTAATCTTGTTGGTAAGTTCAACAAGGTAAATATTGCTGCTGCCACCATGTGCCTGGAGCAGCGCGGCCCGGATAATCAAAACATTTATAACGATGGTTGGGTGGCGCTTGGTCATCGCAGGTTATCCATTATTGATACATCTGCTGTAGCACACCAGCCCATGTGGGATGAAAGTGACCGTTATTGCATTGCCTACAATGGTGAAATTTTCAATTACCGTGAATTGCGTCAGCAGCTTGAGGCAAAGGGAACCACATTCTTTTCACAATCCGATACCGAAGTTTTATTGAAGCTTTATATTCTTGAAAAAGAAAAATGCCTGAATAAGCTGAATGGCTTTTTTGCATTTTGCATTTACGACAAACAGGAGCAGACTTTCTTTATTGCCCGCGACCGGTATGGTGTGAAGCCATTGCTGTATCTTTTTGATGAAGATAAGTTTCTCTTTGCATCAGAAATGAAGTCCATCATTCAGTATGGTATTGACAAGGCAATTGAGTTAACTTCTCTTTACCAGTATCTCCAATTAAACTACATTCCCGCCCCCGATACGATCTTCAAAAACGTAAAGAAGCTTTTACCGGGTCATTATCTAACAATTGTCAATCGTCAATTGTCAATCGTTAATTGGTATGATATACCCGAAGAGAAAGATAAAACCATCACCTACGACCAAGCGAAAGAAAAATTAAAACAACTGCTGGATGCTTCGGTTCAACGCAGGCTCATTTCCGATGTTCCGTTGGGCACATTTTTAAGTGGTGGAATTGATTCATCGGTTATCACAGCGTTAGCCAGTAAGCACAAACCTGATCTACATACATTCTCCATCGGATTTAAGGATGAAAAATTCTTTGACGAAACACACTATGCCAAGCTGGTAGCCGATCATTTTAAAACAGAGCATACCGTTTTCTCTCTTACGAATGATGATCTGTACGAGCACGTGCACAGCATCCTTAATTATTTGGACGAACCTTTTGCCGATTCTTCGGCTATAAACGTTTACATCCTCAGCAAGCAAACACGCAAGCATGCAACAGTTGCTCTATCCGGTGACGGTGCAGATGAGCTTTTAGCCGGATATAACAAGCACGCAGCATTTTATAGATCATTCCATCCCGGAATAAAAGAGAAGGCCGTAAGCGCGTTGAACCCGCTTTGGAAAATGATCCCGCAATCGCGCAGCAATCCGTTGGCTAACAAAGCGCGTCAATTCAATAGGTTCGCAGAAGGCATGAAGCTTTCCCCTAAAGAGCGTTACTGGCGTTGGGCCTCCTTTGCGGATGAATCGGATTGTAAGAATTTATTAAGTTCGGATTCGCAGGTTAAAATCTCCGAACAGCATTACCGGGAATCAAAATCTGAAATCTTAAAGGACATCAGCTCAGCGGGAGATATCAATGAAGTTTTACGTACGGATACGAAGCTTGTTCTCCCCAACGACATGCTTACAAAAGTAGATCTGATGAGTATGGCCAATGGATTGGAGGTCCGTACTCCTTTCCTCGATTTTGAAGTTGTGAATTTCATTTTCTCGTTACCTGAAAATTTTAAGATCAATTCAAACATCCGCAAAAGAATACTACAAGATGCGTTTCGCGATATTCTTCCCGCACAGCTTTATAATCGTCCCAAGAAAGGTTTTGAAGTGCCATTATTAAAATGGTTCCGCAAGGAAATGAAATCGATGATCGTGGATGATCTGCTTTCCAAAAAGCTCATCGAAGAGCAGGGTATCTTTAACTATGCTGAAATCGAAAAACTAAAAGCTCAACTATTTTCTTCCAACCCGGGAGATGTTCACGCGCGTATCTGGGGATTGATTGTTTTTCAGTTCTGGTGGAAGAAGTACATTCAACAATAACACTATGAAAAACGCCCTTCGTCTCGAGGAAGCCTGCATGTTCGGGCTTTCCTTGTACCTGAATTCATTCCTGCCGTTTGCCGGATGGGTGTTCTGGGCACTGTTACTCACGCCTGATGTAAGCATGGTTGGATATTTAGTGAATACACGCGTGGGCGCAATCTTGTACAACCTCATTCATCATAAAGGACTTGCCATCACACTATACTTGACCGGATTTTTTCTAGTGATCCATGAACTTACCCTTGCCGGAGTTGTGTTATTTGCACACAGCTCGATGGATAGGGTATTCGGGTATGGATTAAAATATACTGATGATTTTAAACATACTCACCTCGGCTGGATTGGAAAACCATAACGTCTTTTTAGGATAATGAAACATACGTATACAGTAACCGGCATGACTTGCACCGGCTGCGTAGCCAGCGTTAAAAGTAAGTTGCTTATGCACCCGGATGTTTTATCGGCCGAAGTAACACTCGATCCGAAACAAGCAGTAATCGAAATGAGTAAGCATATCAGCACAGCCGCGTTGCAAAACGCCATCGGGAATCCGAAATACACGATTTCAGAAAGCCCGCAGGCTGGGGATCACCCGATGAATTCCGAAACAGCATCCTGGCTGGAGACTTACAAACCAATCCTGTTAATCTTTGCTTTCATTACACTGGTTTCAGCACTTGCTTCTTACTATCAGGAAACCTTTCATGGCATGCAGTTCATGAATGTATTTATGGCCGGTTTTTTCTTAGTATTTTCTTTCTTCAAATTCCTTGACCTGAAGGGTTTTGCCACCAGCTACGCGATGTATGACATCGTAGCAAAGAAAATTCCCGTGTATGGATTCATCTATCCTTTCCTGGAGCTTGGATTGGGAATTGCCTACTTAATAAATTTTGATCCGGTAGCAACAAACTGGGCAACAATCATCATTATGGGTATCAGTAGCATTGGCGTAATTCAAAGTGTGCTGAACAAAAAGAAAATTCAATGCGCGTGTTTGGGGGCAGTTTTCAATCTGCCGATGAGCACCGTTACGATTATTGAAGATTTGTTAATGTTGGGTATGGCTGTGGTAATGCTTATTCTATAGAGATGACAAGAGCGACAGGACAAATTCTAAGCGGGATTCTTACGGTATCAGGCCTAATTCATATTAGTGGGCTTCTTACAACCTGGGAATATGACTTATACGCTGGAGTTATATTAATAATAATTGGGGGAGTGTGGCTTCTTAACGATTATTTCAAAAACAATAAGAGTTTTTCAACCAGGCACAATTTAGTTGTTGAAAGAATGGATTATAAATGGTGGAGAGTAAAAGAAATCATCGTAATACTTTTGCTGACATTTCTCTTAATTTATAATGACGAGCAATTACCAGACTCAATTCTAGTGACATTGATCTTTTACCTTTTATTAATGGTAATTTTTGATCATAAAGGAATAGTGGAGATATCGGACAAATACATAGCAATTGATGGTATGAAAATCCCATTCCACTCGATAAGATTAATTGACGTGAGGCAGGATAAAATAATTATCGTCCAAGAACGAGATTTAATTCCCGATCTACACATAAACATTAATTTTTCTGACATTGAAAAAGAGGACAGGAAATTTCTAATTGAAAGGCTCACAAAGGGGTAATCTGCCATTCAATTATCAGTTTTGACTACTTCCCCAATCGCTGCAACTCAGCCTCCGAAGCAATGAACCCAAACGCAGCAAAGCGCTTCCCACTAACCACTTGCTTAAAAATCTCAACCGCACGAGTTGTATCGCCCTTCATCAGATACCAGTTGCCGACACCATACCCCTGCGTAGCCAGCGCAAGATCAACATCGTCAATCTCCGCGCTAACTTTTAAGAGATCATCAGGCGGGATCAATCCTTTGTACATCTGCAGCCGTAAATAATACGAATCATTTTCAATGATGTTCATCGAATCAGCCGGGATGCGATCCAGAAGTTTTTGAGCTTCCTCTTTCATTCCGATTTTTTGATAGGTCATATACAGCCAGTCCGTTGTGGCACAGATCAAATCGTCATTGTCAGATACCTTCATGCACTCAGCATAGGCTTTTGACGCGCTATCAAAGTCGCCCCTTAGGTAATGTACCAATCCCAAGTGATACCAGATATTAAACTGTGTGGTGGATAACGGTTTATTAATTTTGTTCGGCTGACCATCAGGCTCAATTTCAAGTGCCCCGGGCATCAAGGCCGCTGCTTGCTGAAAATCCGCTAACGCTTTATCGAACTCGCGTGTGGTAATGTACCGGTGCCCACGGTGGCGGAACAACTTATATGATTCAGGAAATTTATCAATGCCTTCGCTGAATATTCTTATCGCTTTTGAATGTTCCGATAAATAAGCCTGTCTGCGTCCAAGCCAGATGTAATTTTCCTCAGATGGATTTTCATCAAAATTTTCCTGTGCAACGGCAAGATTACTGTCAAGCCTGACTTTTGTTTTACTGCTGAGTTCAGGAGCGGAGAATATCCGGCCATCCAATCCAACAACCGGCTTATCGACACGTAGCGTTTCGCTTTTCTTCTCTACGGTACAAGAAGCAGCTACAAGGAAAATTAAAATGAATGTATGTCGCATTACTCTTTATAAACAATTCCGTCTTTCATTACAAAGCTAACCGTTGCCATGGTGGCAATGTTTTTAAGCGGATTTTCATCTACCGCAATAATATCGGCAAGCTTACCAACTTCCAGTGTTCCGATCTTATCACTCATGCCAAGAATACCAGCCGGCACGACCGTTGCTGACTTGATGGCTTCCATCGCAGGCATGCCAACTTCCACCATGTACCCAAACTCTTTTCCGTTTTCTCCGTGTGGATACACACCTGCATCGGTACCAAACGCGATCTTCACTCCTCTTTTATACGCTTCAGCAAAAGTTTTTTGAATCTGCGGCCCAATCTCCAGCGCTTTAGGAACAACCAGCGGATGATAATAGCCGGGCTCTTTTGCTTTCTCACCTACAAACTTTCCGGCTGAGATAGTCGGCACATAGTACGTTCCTTTTTGTTTCATGAGGTCCATGATTTCAGTTGTCATTTTTGTGCCATGCTCAATGGTGGTGATGCCTGCGAGCACTGCGCGTTTCATTCCTTCTGCTCCATGCGCATGGGCTGCCGTGTGCATGCCGTAGTCTTTTGCAGTTTCAATAATTGCTTTGAGTTCTTCATCCGTAAACTGTGGACCGGAGCCATCCTTCGCGATACTGAGTACACCACCGGTTGCTGTAATCTTAATTAAATCCGAACCATCCTTATACCGCTGACGAACTGCCTGACGCGCTTCTTCGGGTGAATTAATCACACCTTCCTTTGGCCCTGGGTCGCCCATGAGTTCTTTACGATACCCGTTCGTGGGGTCAGCATGGCCGCCTGTAGTTGCGATCGATTTCCCTGCAGAAAAAATTCTTGGACCAACAACGGATCCATTATTAACTGCATTTCGCAGAGACGTATTAACTCCACTACCCCCTAAATCACGGACCGTAGTAAAGCCTGCCATCAATGTTCGTTTAGCAAACACGGTGGATCGGAACGCAACATCTGCATCATTTAATGTAAAGCGTTGCAGTGCCTGATCTTTGCTCGTCTCACCTTCCAGGTGAACGTGCATGTCGATGAGTCCGGGAAGTACTGTTTTTTTACTAAGGTCAATAAGCTTCTCTCCTGCTGCAGGCTTGGTGAATCCTTTCTGCACAGCAATAATTTTATTTCCTTCTACGACCAACGTCATTTGCGGCTGCACATCGTTCGCTTTACCGTCAATCAGGTTACCGCAATGAATAATTGTTTTTTGTGAATACGCTGAAGCAAATAGAATAACACAGATTACCGTCAGGATACTTTTTAAAGTCATAATAATAATAGAATGGATTGGGGACTTACTTATTAAGGTATTTCGCAGTTAATTCTTTCAATATCTGCATTTCACTTGACTCCATGGCCGAGCGCACATGAAGCATCAGTTCGAACATAACATTTTCATCATAACCAAGCTTTGATGCTACCCGCGAGCAGTATTGAATCTCATCCTTGTATAAGCGCTCATCGATTTTCATGAGCTGCACCAAGCTGAAAATATAGCTGAAACGTTCTTCGGCACTGAGGTTGGCCGGCACTACCATTTCATGGTTTTTTTCAAACAGCGGTAAAATGTCCTGCGTGGTTACATTGTTTGCCAGGCCGATATTGGAAATATACTTTCGCTCCCGTTCGGCCACATCGCCATCAATCCGGGCGAGGTTGACCAGAAGTTTTAGTTGCTCTAATGCCATGCCGTACTATTTTGTTGGAAGATGGAAAATCTTGCGTTCATAATCAATAGTTATTCACCTGCTCCCAGTATATTGACGTATGAATTTCCTGGCGCACCTGTATTTATCCGGCAACAAGCCCGACATCATGCTCGGAAATTTTATGGGTGATTTTGTAAAAGGCAAGTCGTATCTTCAACTATACGAACCGGAAATTATTAAGGGTATAGAGCTTCATCGGTCAATCGATGAATTTACAGATAGTCACCCGATTGTTACGGAAAGCAAAAACCGACTGCGGCCTACCTACCGGCATTATTCGGGTGTAATTGTAGATGTTTTTTACGATCACTTCTTAGCCGCCAACTGGAACCAATTCCATCCGCTGCCACTGGAAACATTTGCGCAACAGGCGTATCAAACCATTCTATCAGCTGATGCTACTCTGCCGGCCGAACTTAATCGCATGATGCCTTACATGATCAACGGTAACTGGCTGGTAAACTATAGCAATGTTGAAGGCATTCATCGCGCATTGAGCGGTATGGCCAGCAGAACTCCGTATCGCTCAAAAATGGAAGAAGCCGTGAATGATCTGCGAAACCATTACGATGACTTCAAAAAAGAATTTATGGAGTTCTTTCCGGAGCTGGATTCGTTCTGCAAGCAGTTTCTTTCCCGCAACTGATTACTTTTGTATCTAACTCTACATTCTATGAATAATGATCCGGAGCTAAGCGGAAAGTACCTGGGCACCATTTCGAGTGACTTTGTAAAGGTTTCTGACACCCTGAAAGAGGCTTCATACCAAATCCGCAAACGCGAGATTTCGCAATTTCCCGTTTTTCCGGTTTGTAAAACCGAGCAACCGATCGGGCAAATAATCATTGCCAGCCATCAGGCCGAGACCGACTGGAATTATTACGCTTCCTTTTTAGATGAATTTGTGCAGCGCGGAATCGTTGACACCGATAAGCAGGATGATTTCAAAAATGCCTATAAAGATGCTGACGAATTTTGCTGTCTCTTTGTAATAGACAAAGAGTTTACCAACTTTGTTTTCATACCGTATCCTGAAGACTAACGCGTGAAACTGCTGCTTGCCTGCTTGCTGTGCTGTGCCGTCACTGCCGGATGGGCGCAATCGCATCATCCTGAACTACCGTTCGATCATCTCAATATTCCCGGCACCATTAATTCGTCACAGGTTATTGATCTTATTCAGGATCACCACGGCTTGATTTGGGCTGCCGGAAACGGCCTGTACCGGTATGACGGGTATAAATTCAATTTGTACCGGAACATTTCCGATAGCCTGACCATCGCAGGCCGGGAGATTCACGCTTTGCTGAGTGATTCTCTTACAAACCAATTATTCATTGGCACCCACTCGCATGGCATTGTAAAACGCGATTATATTTCCGGCAACTTCAAGGTGATACCCTCACAGGGAGGAATACCGATCATCAGCCACATTGCCCAAACATCGGATGGAACAATTTGGGGAAGCTCGTTCAGCAATGGTGTATTCTTTATTGAAAATGATACACTCAAAAAATTTAGCGATCCGGAAGAAAAATTCAGCAGTAATTCCTGCATCGCCAGCGTAGGCAGTAAGCTATTGGTGGGGGGTAATCGAACTGTGTACATCCTTGAGAATAAAAAACTTGTCGACTCAATTCACATTAGTTTTCCAACCTTCAATTTTTCCCCTGTTACGAGAATTACTGCATTACTGGCAGATCGTACGGGGAAGCTTTGGGTTGGGACTGAACAATTCGGAGTTTTCGTATACGATACGCTTACCAAAATCTTTGTAAAGCACTTTTCACCCGATACATCTCCTTTTCATATCCGCATTAATAAAATCTTTGAAGATAAAGGCGGCCGCGTCTGGATCCTCACAAAAGGAGAAGGTCTGGTAGTATACAGTCCGTCAACCGGAAATTATATTCATGTTGCTAAGAACCCGCTCAATGAACGTTCACTTAGCGGAAACAATTGCACGTCAATTTTTCAGGATCGAACCGATATTATTTGGGTCGGATCAACAGGCGATCTGAATAAATATGATCCGGCTAAAATCAGGTTCAGGCATATATATAATAATCCTTTTGCGCTGGTTTCACTGCACGATAACATGGTGCGCGGTGTGTATGAAGATATCAACAAAAAATTATGGGTCGGTACCGATGGAGGTGTACTTCACGTTTTTGATGAGAAAAGATTGTCGGTGGAGAAAATTGAAATTCACCTTGACGGCAAAAAGCGTATTTCACCTCTTTACTTCATGGACCTCAATAAAAACATTCTGCTGATTGGTACAAGCGAAGGAATGTTGCAATATGATCGGAGAACAAAACAGATCGGTTATTATTCCCCTTTAAAAAAACACACACAAGGCCAGCAGGTACGGCAAATGCTGATCCATAATGACTTACTCTACTATACTTCGTTCGGAAGTTTGAAGTCTTACAATTTTAAAACACAGGAATTAAAATCATACAAAAAAAGGGAAGGCTCGCAAAGAATTACACATGCTACCACCCTATTCGTTGACAATTCAAACCGGTTATGGGTTGGCGTACACGATGGCGTTGCATTGTACGACCCTGCTACCGATCAATTCAAACGCTTTGGATTTGAAAAGAACGCCTCACGCCCGCTGGGATCTTATTTTATGATCCTTTCCATCCATGAGTTTATGGGTAAACTATGGATCGGTTCTTTCAATGACGGATTGTGGACATTGGATCTCTCCTCACTTAATAATCCTGTGATCACCAATGTTTCAAAGACCCGTGACATACAAAACATGACGGTATACTCAACGCTTCCGGATGACACTGGAAATATCTGGATGAGCACAAATGCCGGAATAACGAAATATAATCCCCAAACCGATCAATACCTTGACTTTACGGTAAGTGAAGGGCTACAGCAGGATGAGTTTAACCGCCTCGCATTTACACAATGCCTGAATGGAGATATTGTTTACGGAGGAATCAACGGCCTGAACATCTTTAATCCAAAAAACATGACAATTGAGGAAGGGGACTATACACCCCGGTTTTTAGATGTCTCTGTTTTTGATGAGGAGTTTAACAGGGATATACCCGTACGAATCGATACTGCCAAAGCGTTCTCATTGGCATACGATCAAAACGACATCGACATAAGTTTTTTTGTTCCGTTTTATCGCAGTCCAAAACGGTACGAAGCTTTTTACAAGCTGGAGGGTTACAACCCCGAATGGATAAAAGCTGAAAACAATACGTTTCATTTTTCCAACCTGAAATCAGGGACGTACAATTTTAAGCTGAAAACAATTTCGGTTTCCGGCAAAGAAAAAGTTGCTTCATTAAAATTCAACATCCTTCAACCCTTCTGGCAAACCTGGTGGTTTATTGCGTTGACAGCCATCGCAACCTGCGTACTTGTTATCACCATTATCCAGAGCAGCCTGTACAAGTCCAGGCGGGATAAGGAACGACTGGAGGAATTGCTGCGCATCCGCACGCAGGAAATTGAAAAATCACGCGAAGAGCTGGCAAACCTCAATCAAAAAAAAGATTTAATCTTTTCAATTTTATCGCACGACCTGCGCTCACCGCTAACTACATTAAAAGGCTTTTTATCGATCCTGATTGATGGTGATGAACTTACACAAGCCGATATTAAAAAACATGCATCTAACATCCGCAACTCGGTTACGAGCTCGCTTGATCTCATCGACAATACATTATTCTGGTCGCTGTCACAAACGGGTAATATTTCCTATACACCCACTACGTTTTCATTAAATGATATGCTTCAGAAGATCGCCAATCTGTACCACCTCATCGTGGAGAAAAAGCGGATCAATTTCAGCATTGAGCTTACAGAAAATATTGTGTTGTATGCCGATGAGAATATGACGTATGTCAGTTTGCGTAACATTGTGTCGAATGCGCTCAAGTTTACCCCGCAGGGAAAAGCTGTGAGGATCAATGCATTTCGTAAAAACAACGTTGGGATTGTAGTGGTAAAAGACGAAGGTATCGGCATGAGCGAGTCATACCTCGCGAAATTATTAACAGAGGAACAGCTGCCGCTCACAAAAGGAACCAATGATGAAAAAGGAACTGGCATCGGCCTGATTCTTTGCCGAAAATTCATTCAAATGAATAAAGGTACACTCCATGTAAAAAGTACGGAAGGTGCTGGAAGCCAGTTTAGCATTGAGCTGCCATTAGCTCAGGACGTAAAATGATTCCAACCCTGGGCCTGTAGCGGAACGACATTACCGCCTTTGGTAACCATTGTTAGCTCATTCTTTTTTTCATGCACATACCCGATCATGTGGATATCAGCATGATTTTTAACCTTTTCAAAATCAGCCTGACTGATGGTAAACAGGAGCTCGTAGTCCTCGCCACCGTTTAACGCGGTTGTGATCGGATCTATTTTGAATTCCAGTGCTGCCGTGTTAAACGTCATTTCGTCAACCGGAATTTTGTCTTCATAAATTCGTATACCTACCCCGGAGTTTTTAGAAATGTGAAATAATTCAGATGCCAACCCATCCGAAATGTCAATCATTGATGTTGGTGTTACACCCAGTTCTTCGAGCTCAAAAATGATATCCGTACGAGCTATTGATTTCAATTGCCGGCCTACCAGGTATTCATACTTATCTAACGCTGGCTGCATGTTTGGATCCGATTGATAAACTTCCTTTTCACGCTCAAGGATCTGCAAGCCCATGAATGCCGCGCCCAGGTCGCCAGTAACACAAATAATGTCGTTGTGTTTTGCTCCATCGCGGTACACAACCTTATCCTTCTTTACACGACCAATAACCGTGATTGATATCATCAAACCTGAACGCGATGAAGTTGTATCTCCGCCCACCAAATCAACCTTATAATGCTCGCAGGCAGAACGAATGCCCTCGTACAGCGCGTCAACGGCCTCCACCGAAAACCGGTTGCTGAGCGCAAGGCTGACCACGATCTGTTCAGCCTTTCCATTCATCGCAGCTATGTCAGATACATTTACCGACACAGCCTTAAATCCTAAATGCTGCAGAGGCATGTACGCCAGATCAAAGTGAATGCTTTCCGCCAGCACATCGGTTGAAACAAGAACATAATCATCACCCGCATCGATTACTGCAGCATCGTCACCAATTCCTTTTATGGAAGTGGCATTTTGAAGACTGATTTTTTTGCTGATCCGGTCGATTAACCCGAATTCGCCCAAATTGCTTATTTCTGACCTGTTTTCGCTCATGTAAAGTATCGTTGTAACCTGCTCTTCAGCGACAGTGCTGACGGTTTAGCACACAAAAATACGATTATGACGCGATTTTGAAGTGGCAAGGGTTACCCATCTGTATTAACGTGTAACAACAAACCCAGCAAGGATATGAGAAGGTTGATTTCGGTTTCACTTGTAGCAGTAATCATACTGTCATCGTGCGCTACGCAAAAATCGTATTACGAAACACGCGAAGGTAAGCGCAAGCAAAAATATTATAACGCTATACAGTTCGGTCAAAAGGATGTACCCAAGCCAAAATTTTAGGCTTCGGCAGGTTCAGCCTGGACCTGTGTCAGGTTGAGCCCTGAGTTTACCGAAGGGGCGAAACCTCCTGGCACAACTCGATTAAAACTCCACCCGTTGACTTAGGGTGCAGGAAACAAATCATTTTGTTATCTGCACCTTTTTTTGGTTCAGGGTTAATGGGCTCGAAACCCTGTGCTTTATATTCGGCAATCGCTCGTGCAATATCGTTCACCTCAAATGCAAGATGATGGATTCCTTCACCTCGCTTATCAATAAACTTGGCGATGGGTGAGGTCTCCGAACTGGCCTCCAGTAATTCAATTTTAACACCATTAACTTCGAAGAAGGATGTGCGCACACCTTCACTGGCAACCTCTTCGATCTTATAATGAGGCTTACCCAACAGCTTTTCGAACAATGCGTTGGCCTGACCCAGATTTTTAACTGCAATGCCGATGTGCTCGAGTTTTTCCATAATTGCTAAATTTGTCAGGAAATTGAGAACTTTTTGATGGTAATGAAAGTTTCATTCTTTGAATCTGTACTAAAATGATCGAAACAAGCAGCGAAATACACGTAGAAGCAGCCCGCATCCAGCAGGAGATTAAAGACTACCTGGGAACAAGAACCTCAGACCTAGTCTTCGAATATGCTCCCGCAGACGGTAAGGTTAAGCTTGATTTAATTACGGTTAATCCGCGCCACAAGCAGGCATTTCTGTTTCATTCCGAAACCGGAACGGATAAGCTTGATTCGCTTCGTAAAATGCTGAGCTATGTGCAGAACTATAAAGAGAAAGAAAACAGCTACACCATTCAATGGGTTGCGAAAGGTGATAAAGAGCTGCATACCTCCTATTTCAAGGCCGGTAATATCATGGATGCGTTGCAAAAATTGTATTATGGCCGCGACATGAACACCATTACTGTTTTTAGTGTTGTATTGAATCCAATATCATAACGATGATCACTGTAACCGATAAGGCAAAAGACAAAATAGGCGAGCTTCTCCACGTAGAAGGCCGCACCCCGGCAAGTCATAACGTTCGCGTATCTGTAAAAGGTGGTGGGTGCTCTGGTTTGATGTACGATCTCGATTTCGATGACAAAATCAATCCGGCTGACCAAGTGTTTGAAGACAAAGGCGTAAAGATTCTGGTGGATAAAAAGAGTTTGCTGTACTTGTTAGGGACCGTTTTGGATTTTTCCGATGGTTTGAACGGAAAAGGCTTTCAATTTATCAACCCGAATGCATCGCGCACCTGCGGATGTGGCGAGAGTTTCTCGGTGTAACCCATCATCTATCTTGTTGAACCTACTGGTTTGGCTTGCTGATCGTAGGGACCGTTGAAAAGTTGCCCAACTCGTTTACCCATACACTTGAAATCTGCTTCGCACTATCGCGCATTTCAAGGTAGTAGCCCTTTTTGTTAGCATCCGAAACTTCCCAGTAACTGATAACTTTTTGCAGCCTGTATTGACTCTTTTGAAAAGAGGGCTGGAGCGTAGAACTATCATTCCATGCGTTTTGCCTCAGCGTTTCAATGTAGTTGCCTTGTTTGCTATAGCGAATGATATAGCTTTTGTTAACGATAGTATACTTACAGATAATGCCGTTTCCGGAATCCCACCAACTTATCCTTTGCGAATGGTAAGCTGATTTAAGCATTGTCTTTGCTTCCTCCTGGTGAGTACCTTGACTCTCTTTAACAGTTGTTTGGACAATTGTTTGCGCGTACAGGGTACCTGTAAGCAGGTTAAAAACCAGTATGTAACTTAATAGCCTCATCCCCATTTCCTAAACCCCACGTATTAATCCCTACCTATCTAGAGAAAATTGTATGCCAACGATTTAAGATGGAGATCAGAAAGTCCTATAGCATAACCTTACCTGTCAACGTCTAACATATTGAGGACATTTAAACCCAATGGGGATATTATGTCGCAGATGGGGTATGAATGGGGGCTAGTCGAGTGTGGCAATACACTTCAACTCAATTGCAATGGGCGTTGGTAACGCATTAATTTCAATGGTTGTGCGGCAGGGCTGATTTTCCTTAAAGTATTCAGCGTAGATTTTATTAAAGACCGGGAAATCCTTCTTCATGTTGGTAAGGAAGACGGTTACATCAACCAGATTTTCCCATCTCGATCCCGAAGCTTCCAACACAAACCGAACATTTTGGAAAACCGAGTGACATTGCTGTTCGATATCATACGAAACAATATTTCCTTTCTCATCCAGTGTAACACCGGGAATTTCTTTCGATCCGCGCTTACGCGGACCAACACCGCTGAGAAAAAGTAAATCACCGACACGCCTGGCGTGCGGGTATGCGCCAACGGGTTCGGGGGCTTTATCGGAATTGAGGGTGCTCATCGGCCAAGGTTAAAATATATGGGTAAAACAAATTGAGATTTTACAGGGATACCTCTCATTGTTCCGGGTAGCCAGCGAGGCATTGATTTAATTACCCTAATAGCCTCATCATCTAACTCCTTGCTAACCCCTTTAATAGTTGCGAGTTCTGTAAGACTGCCATCTTTATCCACAATGAACTTTGTAAAAACCTTACCCTGTATGCCCTTACGTTTTGCATAGGAGGGATAACGTACATTCCCTCGAAGATACTTCATCATGGCTGTTAACCCACCTGGGAATTCTGCCGTCACTACAACCTGGTTATACTTAATCTCTTTCCCTTTGTAATAGGCTTTACCTTCTAAAAATTTACCCATCCTGAATTCTTCAACAAATTTTACTGTATCAAGCAACAGATATTGCCATGTAGAATCCCGTGTTCCGTTCACCACTTTACCTTTCTCCAGAACCTGATCCGAATCAAGATAACATGCACAAAACCCGGAGCCGTCTTTAACAAGTTGAACGTTGGATTCATTCCAATAATTAATTAGCTGAACAGAATCTTGTGGAAAAGGTACGAGTGTGCCGGAGGGTGCAGGAACATACTTCAATATTTTATGAACAACACCCGTTTCATACCAGCTTGTCAGGTAACCTACCTTTTGACCTTCATGGTACCTGCCTTTATCTTTTAATCTTCCATTCTCGTGGTAAACCATAAAGGCGCCTTCTCTCCAACCGTCCTGATAAAACTCCCGTGAACGAATTCTATGAGTTGCTGTGTAAAAAGTTTTTACAGTGTCTATAAACGCAGTATCTCTTTTTGTCACCAGGCCAACCTTCACTTCGATTAGGGCCTTCTCACCTACCTGGTAGTAGTAACTATCCTGCTCGTTAGACGGCATGCCATTTTTATCAAAAAAATCTTTCACAATAACTTGCGCTTCTACCAGGCTGCAGCACAATAAAAAAATTGTTAAAAAAATTATTTTCATCATAATCCCATTAAATCTTCAATCTCCTCCGCTTCAACCGGAATATTTTTCATTAGATCGTTCACGCCATTCTTTTCAATCACCACATTGTTTTCAAGACGTATACCTAAACCTTCTTCTTTTATGTAGATCCCCGGCTCAACCGTCCACACCATACCCACCTGCATTTTACTAAACATGTTGCCAACATCATGCACGTCTAATCCCAAATGATGCCCCGTGCCGTGCATGAAGTATTTCATAAATAACGGCTTTGCCGGATTCTGTTTTTTCAGATCGGTTTTATCAATCAATTTCAGCTTGATCAGCTCACTCTCGGTGATCTTCTGAACTTCTTTATGATATTCAAAATACTGAACGCCTGGTTTGAGCAATTTCATAGCCGCACGCTTGATCCGAAGCACAGCATTATAAACATCCTTCTGTCGTTTTGTAAACCGACCGCTCACCGGAATGGTGCGCGTCATGTCGGCATTGTAGTTACCATACTCTGCCCCGACATCCAGCAACAGCACATCACCTGCCTTACAAACTTTATCGTTTTCAATATAATGCAGCACGCAGGAGTTAGCACCGCTGGCAATGATGGGTTCGTAGGCAAAGCCTCTTGAGCCCCTCCGCAAAAATTCATGAATGAACTCAGCTTCGATTTCAAATTCCTTAACGCCCGGCTTCACAAATTTTAGCACGCGTCTGAAGGCGCTGTTGGTAATATCGCACGCAACCTGCAGTTGATCGATCTCTTCTTTTGACTTGATGCTACGCAGCTTCGACATGATCGGAGCGATGCGTTCGTATGTATGCAGCGGATACTTCTCCTTACACCATTTTATAAATCTTGAATCGCGTGTTTCAACGGCCACCTCCGCCCTGTAATGTTCGTTGGTGTTGAGGTAAACAAGTTCCGCACCGCCCATGGTGAGCATGGTGTTGAGTAGCTTGGGAAATTCGGATGTCCACAAAACGGTTTCAATTCCCGAAAGCGCACGCGCCTCATCTTTGGTAAGTTTATGTCCCTCCCAGGTGGCAATTACTTCACTTGTCTCGCGAAGAAATAACACCTCCCTGAATTTTTTATCCGGGTAATCAGGAAACAACACCAGGATAGTTTCCTCCTGATCAACACCCGTGAGGTAAAACAAATCATTGTTCTGCCGAAAACGCATCGTGCCGTCTGCATTAGTTGGCATAATGTCGTTTGAGTTGAAAACCGCTACCGCGCCCGGCTTCAACTCATGCACAAGTCGTTTCCGATTGTTGATATAAAGGGACTTGTTGATTTGCTTATAGCGCATACGCGTGACTTTCCCCAAAAATAAAGAACCTGCCACGGTTTATCCGCAACAGGTTCATAGTATTTCTTCGGATTAGATTTTAGGTTGCTTCTGTAGGCTCGTCTGTTTGCAGATAGTTGATCAGCACGAATGTTACCAGCAACCCGGAAAACAAGCCCTCCAACGCAACGATGAACGAGACAATGTATGGATTCAAAAAGCGACCCATGGGTTCGTTTTGCTGAAGCCAGATCATAAAATCTGTGTCGATATGAACATAGATGAACAAAAAGATTGCAAACAGGACGGAGCCGACTGCCCCGGTAACAACACCCACCACCAATGCCCGAAAATAATTGATATGGTTGCCGTGCGTGTCCTTGAATTTTTTTAACGCCAGATAGATACCCCCCACCAGGATAAAGATGTTGAGCATTCTCAGTTCAACGACATGGAAAAATCCCGCAAACTTCATCAACAGGAAAAAAGCAGTAACACCGATGGCTATCCGGATGCCGTAATCCTCGGGGATTCTCTTTGGATCGTTGAAAATTATCATGGCTTAGAGTTTTAGTTTCCTTAAATTTTACAATTTCTCCACATAATTTCAATCGTTTGAAAGGTATATTTTTTCCTAATTTAGTCTCCGCGACTTAAAAAGTGCTTAAAACACGTAAACCCCAACTCTATCAATTATGCTAAAGAAAATCTTAATCGGTCTGGCCGTAGTAATTGTGGCCTTGGTGCTGGTTGCTTTCCTGCTACCGGCAACCTTGCAAATTTCCAGAAGCACTTCCATTAATGCTTCTGCCGATGCTGTGTTTGAGGAAATTAATGATTTGAAAAAATGGCAGGAATGGCAGTATTGGAGTACGCTTGACTCTGCGATGGAAGTCACATACGGTGAAAAAACCGTTGGAACAGGAGCATCTTATTCCTGGAAAGGTAACGGCAAGGTGGGCGAAGGCACGATTACCATCACTGAGAGTAATCCAAACAAATCAGTTGCCAGCGACCTTTCATTTTCCGGAGGCGAACCTGCAAAAGCGTTATACTCGCTCGAAAGCTCAGATAATGCCCAGCAATTAACAATGGCAATCGACATGAACTTTGGAATGAATCCGATGATGCGCTGGATCGGATTTTTATTTATGGAAAAAGAAATGAACAAAGCGTTCGATTACGGATTGAATAATATTAAGCAGCGTGCAGAAGCAAAGCCGAAATTCAAAACTGATATCAGCGAGACAACCACAGAAGTTCTCAGCTTTATAGGCCTTCCCACAGGACCGGTAAGCACCGAAGACGAAAAAGCAATGAACGCGGTAATGGGAAATTTATACGGACAACTTTCGGGTGATGTGGCCAAAGCAAAAATTCAGATTACCGGACCGGCATTGTGCCTTGTAACCAAGTGGGAGGAAACACCTAAGCAAGCGGAAATGATTTGCGCATTCCCAGTTGCAGCGAATGCAAAAGTTCCTGCGAAATACAAAATCCAACAAATACTAGCAGGCAAAGTTGTAAAAGGTGTTCACACAGGCAGCTACTCCGGACTTAAAAATGCCCACATGGAAATTGATGACTACATGATGTCTAAAAACTTATCGATAGCAGGCAATCCATGGGAGGTTTATGTTATAGATCCCATGGCAGAAAAAGATACCGCCAAGTGGGTG